>Ga0307981_1000121_pt1 | contig 81228 bp, 80 predicted proteins | sample OrgLakmetagen987_FD_201849 | JGI IMG/M metagenome (GOLD analysis project Ga0307981, IMG submission 201849) | Saline water microbial communities from Organic Lake, Antarctica - #987 | ecosystem: Environmental > Aquatic > Non-marine Saline and Alkaline > Saline | place: Antarctica: Organic Lake... | reverse complement strand
CAGTCTGTCTAGACCAGGCATTTTCTCGGTAGATCTCTCTAACAGGACAGTTTGCGGGGTATGTAAGACAACCCTAATGAAGGTAGGCGTCTGTCGTCACAGGCTTGGGATCGTTTTGCTTACGCCGGTTGAAAGAGGTGTGACCGCTACGTGGGACTTTGCTGCCGTTCAATTAGATACGTCTGGTGCTCTTGGCAGCCAGATGTTGTCCTTGACGCTAGGCTTTCTCTACGTGTCGGTTTTTCCCAAATCCACACTGGCATCCAACCTAGTTGCGGCTCACTCTGCTGGTCGAAGGAAAAAAACCTTTGAGACAATAATCCATCGGTTTTCATGCTTGAGAAGCGTCAACGTGTCATCAAAATGCATACCAAGCCAGATGTTTTCAACTTGAACCATGGCAACATCCCCAACAATTGAAATGGCGTTGACGGCGTGCCATGGCGAAGGGTCTGGGGTATCTACTGCCTCGTTTACTGCGGCAATGAAGGCGTCACGCGTGTCCCATTCCAAACCGCCATCGTAGTGCCCGATGCAGCATAATTTTTCATGCATCGCATTACGAAGTTTTGCAGGATCATTTAGACACATGCCTTCGATATATGTTTTTACGACTTCCAAAATCTCGGTGTAAGTTTTTGTGTCCAGCATCACTTATCATCCTGACTATTTGGCCGTGGCACTACTAACCGTTGCGATGGCAGTCAAAAGTCTACTGAAATAGCTAGCACCCAAGATGACGCACAAGCAAGAATTTCAAATGGGGCCATAACGAGGTCAGCCTGGGTCTCCTTGCAGACCTCCGCTGCACGTTAGACCAATAACCGCCATGCGGACAAAGTGAGCTTTCGCTGCGATTGCGCCGATGGCGGGCTTCGGGGCTCTCCTCGTCCTTGCCCAAATACAATTGCAGCATCTTTGAAGACCGGTAAAAATTGCACAGCATCACGGCCAAGCAGATGATCTTTGGGCTCGTCTTGAAATAGCGAAATGGGTAGCGTTTTGTCATCCCGCGAGGTTAAGTGCTTCGCCTGCAGCTCTAAATCGATTATGTTCTGATATTGCCCTATTGCGACCAAAGCACGGTTTCGGGATGGAATTGTGACCACGCAAACCAGAATGCCTGATGACTGCCAAGATCGGATCCGTCTGCATCCACAGCTTTTACACCACCAGCATCAAGTTCCAGACGGACATTCTCGTAGCCGATTTGACCGCCCGCTTTCAATGTCGCCAACGCCTTGCTCTGTTGAAATGCAACAGGCTTCCCGGACGTTGTCAAAACTCCGATAATGTCCTCATGCACAGGCAGGCGCGGATCGACATCCCCGACTGGAAAGATCGGCCCGTTTGCGTCCCGACCCTCGCGGAAGTTGAAGTCGCGGCCAAGGGCCAGCGCCTCTACCAGCACTGTTGTCTCGGGATACGCTGATTTCCAAGTGCCCCAATCGGTGGTGATGACGGTCGCCTGCTCCAGTTGCAGGTCTTTATCAGCCAGCGGGCCTGTGACCGCATTGCCGATAAAAGTATCAAAAACCGAATAGGTTTCGATGTCATACATCACCTTGTTGGACCGGATCAGAAGACCCGTCGTGCGAAGCACAGGGCGTTTGATGCCCTCGGGCAGCCCATCGGTGAAATAGGCCTGCGCTGCGCCGCACAACGTACAATATGGTATTCCAAGGTCGCGGCCACCCAAGGTGTCATTCACCATTTCGCGCACCTCCATGATACGCCGTGGGTAAGCCCGATATTCACCGTTTACCTCGATCCCGAAGACAGTTTCGTCATCTTTCAACCAAGTCGCTTCCTGCGAACTGCTGACCTGCGGATTGTCGGCTGCAGGAATGCAATTGCAGACCTGATCTGTCGTGTCAAAAGGACGATCGTCGATCAATACACCCCCCCAGGATACCAGCCGCCAATCGATGTCGCCTTCGACGAATATCCTCTCCCAACCAGGTACAAAATTGGTAAAAATTGCACGTTTGGCATCCAGATATCCGGGGTAGGAAGGAATATCCCATGCGATCAAATGGTCGGTAATTTCGCTCCAGCGCAAGTGGGTTTGCAGCTCGATTTCCAAAAGGGAAGCAGCGGCATCCGCGAGGGCATCGTCAAATTCGGGACGCCACGTGAAACGCATCATATCGCTTATGACCCAAGCCAGCCGCGCGTCTTTAGACCCCGCGATTTCAGCGAGACCGCTGGCCTGTTCCGTGCCCCAAGTTGACTGAGCGAGACTGTCAATAAACACAGTGCGTACTGCGTTCTGCAGATCCTGTGATAACGGGCCGTCGGGTATCACCGGGGGCGTGCCAAATTGCTCGATCACATAATCTGGCAGAGGATCTGCCGCTTGGGCCTGCAGCGCAATGGGCAGTACGAACGGCGCTAACATCAGCGCCGCAAGGAAAACAACGTGCCGCAGTGGGCGAAGTATATCAGCCACGATAAAGCCTTTCATATCACCGGTTCTTCCCAGTAGGTTGAAGTCAAGCCGTTGCGGCGTCCAATGCGGTATCCATCAGCGCCTTGATCTGTGATGTGCTGGTCTGGGCAATGATGCGACCAAGTTCTCGATCACCTTTCAACACCACAAGTGTCGACCGGCGCGGGATGTTCATGCGCTTGGTCAGATCCGATTTGCCGTAGGCGTCCCAGTCAACGTTGATAAAAGTGATCTTGGCCGCGTAGTCGGAGTTTTCCGACTTGAGCGCGTTTATGACCCGTTCTTGTGCCGCGCAGGTGCTGCACCAGCTGGCCTTGAAATCCAGAAACACGGTATCTCCAGCCTTGAGGTGCTTTTCAACCAGACCCGGTGTGTAGTCCAGGGGGGCGGCCTTGGCTACAAATGGCAGCCCAGCTGCCCCTGCGGTCAGGAAAAGAAAGCGACGACGGTTCATGGGTGGTCTCCTGTGATTAAAGTTATAATGCGACGGAAAGGTCGATCAGCCAGGCAGGCAAGACGCCGATCAGCCAGGCCTCGATCACGTGGTGAAGGTTGAACAGCAGCGCCAATCCGACGGCGATAAAGGCCATTCCCAAAATAGGCCTGCTGCGGAGTGCGAGGGCCCGAAGCTGGGTGTTGTAACGACCGACAGCACCGCGGGTGCCATAAGCAAGACCAAGGATCAGAGTAGATACGCCAGCGGCAAAGAACACCATAATAGCTGTCGCGCGCATTAGCCCCTCGCCCTGCGACGCCAGTGAGATGGCCCCACCCAAAGTCGGGCCAATGCAGGGGCTCCAGACAGCGCCCAGCAGTAGCCCACCAAGGAACTGACCACTCAGCCCGTTGCGGTCCAGCGTGTCGATCTGTGCATCGGCCTGCGAGGACAGGCCTGCCGTGGCCCCGGCCAGAACCGCCCCGGCCTGTGGCACCAGCAGCGCTAACCCGAACAGCACCATCAGCCCGGCGCCGACCTTGGAAATTGTGTCGATGTCTATCCCCAGCGCCTGCCCGAACGCGGTAACGCCCACGCCTAATATCACGAATGAAAGGCTCAACCCTGCGGACAGAGCGATCGGCCCATAACGGCTGGCCTGAAAAGCGGTGGCGATAACGATGGGCAACACCGGCACAACGCAGGGGTTGATCAAGGTCAGCAGACCGGCTCCAAATGCAAAAACAAGCTCCATGAACTCCACTTAAGATGAGCCGCGCCGCCTCGTCATTAAACAATCCCATACCTTGACTTCAAATGTTTGTGGTCTCTGTGACAACAGGCTCATCACATTCCTACTTGCAGTGCTGCAGATAGGTTCGGCGCGCTCCCGTTCACGGAAATGTTCAACGCAATCGCTCAAATCTGCGGCCTATACTCACCGGTGGAGTGCTGGAACGACTTCGTACTTGGCGGATATGCCGCAAGTTAAAAGCGGTACGCGTCAAAGCCCAGCAAGGACAGATCATCAGGACCGACCATGTTGCTATCAAGCGCATCTAATATTGCTCTGGCCCAACAGGAGCTAGAAAACCGCCGATTCAAAAACGTTCTAAAATATGCGAAAATGGCACAGAAGGAAGCGCCGGCTTCACCGGTGCCTCAAAATCTGGCGGGTATCGCGCTTAGCGCCATGTTACGCCCGACCGAAGCGGTGAAAAGCTTCAAGCGGGCGATTCAACTAAACCCCTCTTATGCCGACGCCCGAAAGAACCTCGCTCAAACATATTTGCTGATGGGTCAGTATGAGAGTGTTCTCCTTGCACTGCAATCAGTACCCGAAACACCTGATGTTCTATACATTAAGGCACAGGGTCTGGCGGCGTTGATGAGAAAGCAGGAAGCTCTGGCGGCCGCAACACGCTACATTGCGGACACCCATGAGGACAAAAAAGGGTATAAGCTTAGGGCATACCTTCGGCTTCAGTTCGGTTTGATCGCTGATGCATTGGAGGACTACGAAAAGGTTATCATCATCGATCCGCTGGATGCGGAAACGCTGACGCTTATGAGTTTGCCGCTTGCGCGTCACCTCAGGTTCGATGACGCTTTGCGCTGCGCGCAGCGTGCCGTGCAGGTCGACCCCGCCAACATCAGCGCACGACTGCGCCTTGCAGCACAATTTTCAGAGATGGGTAAGACTGAGCAGTCAATCACGCAGTATCGCCATGTGCTGAAACTGGAACCTTCTCAGGCAGTCGCACTAAAAGCGCTGAGTGAAATGGCGAAGGGCGAAGACCTTGCTGCTTTGGAACCTCAGGTCGCCGACGCGCTATCCAGCGTCAGCAAAGGTTCGGAAGATGAAGCCTGTCTACTTCTCGCTCGATTCAATATCTATTTTCACAAAGGCAAGCACGAACAAGCGGATCGAAATCTTGTCCGAGCGAACAATTTCTTCGCCAAACGCAGCCCCTATAACGCTAAGAAAGCGCGTGCATCATCCGAAGAAATTCTCAAGCGATACCCTGATTTTTTGCCAGTAGACCAAGAAGTGAGAGCCTCGCCTACACCAATCTTCGTCTTGGGGCTGCCAAGATCGGGCACTACCTTGGTGGAAGCGATATTGGGGCGCAACGAACATGTCGTCCCTTTAGGCGAGCGCGGTACAATTGGTTTCCTTCTTGAAGAGACGATCCAACGGGGCCTGCCGTTTACTTCGCGCGAAGTCAAAGCGTTGAGAGACGAGGACATCCGGCTGCTTCCCGCATTGCCGGACGATGCGCAAGCTTATGTAGATAAAATGCCCGAAAACTTTCGGTTGGTTGGATTTCTCAAATCCATCTACCCCGAGTCCAAAATCGTGAACGTCCGGCGCGATCCACGCGATATCGCGCTATCGATGTTTCAAGCCCACTTCTCTGGCGCAGCGCTCAACTATACCTATAATCTGAAGGCCATGGCCGATCACTTCAATCTATATGCACACATGATGTCCCGTTGGCATGAAGTCTTTCCGGGTCAAATCCACGACATTCACTATGAGGCTTTGGTTGAGGACATCGAGGGTGAAGGCTCTGCGCTTGCTGACTATTGTGGACTCTCTTGGTCACCTCAGATGGCGTCACCGAACCAGACCGACTCTCAGATCCTGACGATGAGCGCCAATCAACTCCGCAGACCTATTCACAAGCAGTCAATTGGAAAATGGCGGGGCCGCCAAACCCTATTAGCGCCATTCCTGCAGGGGCTGGATCACCGGCTCTGGCCCGAGATCAACCAACTATGAGGTAGGTTGCACAACAGTCCCGTAAGAACCTGTCGCGGTTTGATGCCACGTTTAATTTCTTTGGAGGTGTGGAATGCCCCTAATGTCCCCACTGAAGTGGTCCACCTATTGTGATATGACTATCCCGTTTTTAGGAGGACTAAACGATCGCAGGAAAACGAGAAAAGCCCGAAGATAACGGGCTAAATCTGCGGCAGGTTGAAGTTTTGTAAGGACAAGGAAAGTCAGTTTCCAAGGCGGTGCGGCAAATCTTTAGAATGATTCAGACCTAATATCGATGGCGCACAGGATATGGCGGCATGAGCCGCGATCAACTGAAACGGCGGAAGTAACTCAAGACAGAAAACCAACGTCTCAAGGGCGTCGTGGCGGATCTGTACCTGGACAAGATGATCCTTACCGAGGCCGCACGGGGAACCGAAGGTCCGCGTCAGCGAAACTTCTAAGCCCTTCGCGTCGCCGTCTATGGATCAATCATGTGCGGCTAACCCTTAACGTATCTGAGCGCAGGGTCTGCCGCACACTCGGCCGACATCATTCGACACAGCGCAAGGTGCCATGTGGTCTGGCTGATGACCTTCACTGCACGTTGGACAGATAACCGTAGTGCGGACAAAGTGAGCTTTCGCTGCGATTGCACCAATCGCGGGTTTCGGCGTATTTCAAGCGTGCTCAGAGACTTTTTTGTCACGCACAGCGCAAGTCTTCGCATATTCCTGCAAAGTTATGCGCAATCGCTCAGCGTTCTACCTGTACTTCTCGCGCTGATTGACATTGCGTTTTGTGGGCTGCGTGGCTATGTAGGGTCTATAAAAAGCGAGCTCAAGACGGCGGTCTTTACCGAATACCCCACGAAAATAGCGGACCGAAACGGACTCGATCCGTGGCCGGATTGAGCTTCGGCATCGCGGCGAATGTGAAATGGCTCGTAACTGAACAAAGCAAGATCCTCGATTTCTACGAAGGCGTGTTCATATACATGCTGTCCGCCGCGCTGCTCTTTGATCAGATGACGGTCGTGCTATGGATCTTCGCCGCAAGTCAGCTGTTTTGGAGAACGTTCAAAGCATGGAAACGCGGCGCAGATATTGACAAAAACCAAAAGCTTGCGATTCAGAAACAACCTTGAGCATCCTTGAAGCGGTCAGGACAAACCCATGAAATATGACAATGCGCGCGCACCGATGGCCGTTATTCTGGCTGCTGGCATCGGATCGCGCCTTAGCCCGCTGACTGACAAAACTGCCAAAAGCCTGCTGTCGGTCGGTGGCTCGGTCATTCTGGAACGGATGATCCGCAACTGCCTCAGTTGCGGGATATCCCAGTTTGTCATGGTGCTGGGCCACCGGGCGGATGAGATCAAACAGTTCATCGACAAAACCTTTCGCGGTATCCGCGTCACCTATGTAATCAATGACCGCTACAGCGAGACCAACACAGGATATTCTCTGATGCTGGCATCATCGACTGTCGGCACGGCAGAGTTCATACACTTTGATGCTAATGTAGTATTCGAGACGAGGATCCTGCGTGCCCTGATAGATGGAGATCTACCAAACCTTCTGTGCATTGATCGCAATATTAAGTCGGCGGGCGAAAAGGTGAAAGTGATTGCGGATGACGAAATGCGCGTCAGCGAAATTGGCAAATCAGTTGATCCTGCGACGGCACTTGGTGAATCCATCGGCATCGAGAAAATCAGCGCAGTCACAGGCCCGTTGTTGTTTGCCGAGTTGAGAGAAATGATGGAAAATTCGGCCAACGCACAAGCGTGTTACGAAGAGGCCTATGCGCGGCTGGTTGACAAGGGCATGCCGTTTCATGCGCTGGACATCAAGGGCATGAAATGGACCGAGATTGACACACCCGAAGATTTCGCTGCTGCAAACGCGATGTTTGGCACACCGATCACGACAGTTTCGCGCGGTCAGCAACGGGCGTTGGACGAAGCGGGCACAAAGCCGCAGGCTCGCCTCTAAATTGACAATCGAATTCATCACGCGTCGCACTCCAGACACGTGATGCGTAGCGCAGCCTCGCTTTGCCGCCACGGCATCGGATCGCTGCATTTTGGAAGGACAGACCATGGCCAAAGGTAAAAACAGCAACAAAGAAGCGAAGAAGCCAAAGCAGGAAAAGCCGAAAGTCTCTGCAACGGCGAATTCAAATGCTGGAAAACCTGCGATTTCGATCTCGGGTAAGAAGGTAAAGTAAGTCGCCAGCGCCGCCCACCGTCTCGCTGATTTCAGGGCAAAGTTTTCCCGATGAAATATAGTTCTAAATCCACCGGCGGCGGCCTGCAGCGATAGCCACCTCAATAACATTGGCACTCAGGTCTGGCGAGTGCCAATGCGTTTCTACGCATGCCACCCCTACCGGAAATCTCTAGAAGGAGCATTTCCATTACGTTTATCCCTCTACATGACCGTGCTCTTACGCGCGGCATCGAAGGCGACGAAAAAAACTGTGGGCGGTCTGATCATCCCTGACAATGCCAAGGAAAAACCACAAGAAGCCGAGGTTGTCTCTGTCGGCGCGGGCGCAGAAGATGACGCCGGTGCGCGCATTGCGATGGATGACAAAGCGGCTGATAGACTCCTGTTCAGCAAATGGTCCGGCACCGAAATCAAGCTCGACGGCGAAGAGCTGATGATTACGAAAGAAAGCGACATCCTGAGCATTATGGCCTGAACAACGCTGCCTTTTTACACATTCAATTAGGAATACCGACAGGTCTGCAAAAGACGTCAAATTCGGCACGGACTCCCGTGACCGCATGCTCAAGGGCATCAATACACTCGCCAATGCCGTCAAAGTCACACTGCGACCCAAGGGGCCGCAACGTGGTCATCGACAAATCCTATGGCGCTCCACGCATCACCAAGGACGCCGTTACCGTTGCCAAAGAAACCGAACTGGCCGACCCGTTCGAAAACATGGGTGCGCAGTTGATCAAGTATGTCGCATCGCGCACCAATGATGAAGCCGGTGACGACACAGCCACTGCGACGGTTCTGGCAAAGGCCATTGTGATCGAAGGCGTGAAAGCTGTCTCTGCGGGTATGAACCCGATGGACCTGAAGCGCGGGTCTGACAAGGCTGTCGCTGCCGTTGTTGCAGAGGTCAAAGCAATCTCGCGCCTAGTGGGTGATCGCCGAGGACATCAGCGGCGAAGCGCTTGCAACGCTTATCGTGAACAAACTGCGCGGTGGCCATAAGGCGGCTGGCGTTAAGGCACCGGGTTTTGGAGATCGCCGCAAGGCGATAGTGGAAGACCTTGCCCTTCTCACCGGGGCCGAGGTGATTTCAGAAGAACTGGCCATAAAACTGGAGAATGTCAAAATGGACATGCTCGGCGATGCCAAGATAATCACCATCGCCAAGGATACGACAACATTTATTGATGGAGCGGGTGACAGAGAGGCGATTGCAGCACGTGTTACCCAGGTCGGCGCGCAAATCGAAGAGACCACTTCGAATTACGACAAGGAAAACTGCAGGAACGGCTTGCGGGCGGCATCGCGGTGATCAAGGTTGGCGGTACCACCGAGATCGAAGTGAAAGCGCGCAAGGATCGGGGTGACGACGCACTGAATGCGACCCGCGCAACTGTACAACAAGGTGTGGTTCCAGGTGGCGGTGCTGCGTTGGTTCACGCTGGCAGGACTCTGAAAGGCCTGCAGGTAGACAACCCGGATCAAACGGCTGATATTGCAATCATTCGCAAGGCCCTTCAGGCACCCCTTCGCCAGATTGCCGAAAACGTCGGCGTTGATGGATCAGTTGTTGCGGGCAAGGTTCTTGAGAATGGCGATAGGGCGTTTGGCTATGACGCGCAGTCAGAAAGTTACAGCGATATGCTGAAGGCCGGTGTCATCGACCCGACCAAGGTCGTCCGGATCGCTCTTGAGCATGCGGCACCTATTGCGGGCCTACTTGTCACAACCGAGGCGATGGTTGCCGACAAGTCAAAAAAATCTGGCGGCAGTATGCATGACATGGGCGGCATGATGTAAGCTCACCATTGATTTCCGGGTCTGTTGATGAATTTTCGCAGGTCCTATAACAAACCTATCGTTTTGTGGGTCCGCTTTAGCGACATATCTCGCACCTCAAAATGCTGCGCACCGTGTCGAGGTCCGCCGTGCGGGGCAAAGCGGAAATTCAGTCTTTGCCAAAAATACACAATGTGTTTCGCCTTCTGGTCCCTACTCGTTAGGGTCAGGGTCAAAATCGCTCTCGGTCGAGAGGTATGCGATCTACTTTGAACGAAGGCACAGAGAGATACTGGGATGCGAAACTAGCGCAGAGCGCTATCGAACAGCGTAACGCCGCTGTGGTCGGAAAGCACTGGTTTCTAGGTTTGGTTGCCTTCCTTCCACAATATCAGAAACGATCCGACCCGTAATTCCACCAAGCGTCAAACCAAGGTGCTGGTGCCCAAAAGCGTGAATAATCCGATCCGAAACAGCGCTCGGCCCGATCACAGGCAGAGCGTCTGGCATGGATGGTCGATAGCCTAGCCAGTCACTTGTAGGCGCGGGCAGATCCGCAAACATTTCCGCACCTTTACGTTCGATATGGTCAATGCGTCTTTTGTTCTTTGGTGCATCAAGCGCTGCAATCTCGACAGTGCCTGCCAAACGAAGGCCTTTGGCCATGGGCACGGCATAGAATCCACCTTCGGACCATCCGACTGGCCGTGTGAGGCGATGTGCTTGACCAGCGTAAAGCACATGATAGCCGCGTTCTACGCCAAGCGGCAGTCGTTCTGCACCTGATCCCTTTATCCGTTTTGAAAACGCGCCTGCAGCAATGACGACTTTGCTTGCGCGGATGACCGCGTCCTTTGTCGTCACTGTAACGCCATCTGCGTCGGCGTTCGTGGCATCGACATGTGCGACCAGTGTTTGACCGCCAAGGGATGCGAACCTTTCGTGAAACCGTCTGACCAGTTCTTCAGGGTCACGAATGTGGCGTGCGTCGGGGTAATGCACGCCTTTTTCAATTTGGAGCGTCAGGCCAGGTTCCATTTCGCGCACCTCAGCACCCGTCAATTCATCGAAAGGAATTCCAAGAGACTTGCGCAGAGCAAGAGATGGCAGATCAGCTTTGGCTCCTTTAGAAGTAGACCAGACTGTGAGTTGGCCACGATCGACAACTAGATCCTCGGCTTGCGCCTCTTTTATCAAGGGGTTCAGGCCAGCGTCAGCATGCGAGAGGATTGAAGCGAGGTGCTCCGTGATCTCCCGGCTGCGTGGCGCCCGGCAATTGGCAAGAAAAGACAATATCCAGCGCGGATTTCTCAAAGCATATTTGTAGGAGATTGAGAGCGGGCTGTTGGTGCTTGTCATCAAGCCAAATAGACTGGTGAGGACCGCCGGGCTGTTTACCGGCATACAAGCATAGGTCGCAATTGTGCAGGCACTGCCCGAACTGGTTCCTGACCCTGGCGGATTTGGATCTACGAGTAATACGTTATGACCCCGCAGTTGTAGCCAGAGCGCCGTGCTTGTTCCAACAATTCCGGCGCCAACCACTATGATGTCGATGTCTGGCATGCCTGATCTCTTTTTGCGGGTTTTGTGAAGTAGGATATCTGGGGCGACGTGCTGTCAATCCACGACTTTACAGACAGCCCCTTTCTGAGCGGGTTCAGGTTTCTGGAGCCAGGCTGGTTGTATTGGGGGTTCGACTTGGCGGTGATCCAATTTCGACCTTGGCACCCTATTTTGCGCCATGTCGTATAAATCCGACGCTTTCGCGATACCGAAGGACGGCATCGCATCTGGCGCTGGTAATTTGCCTACTGCGCGGTATAGCCTCCATCGACGAGGTGGTAGCTACCAGTAATGAAACTGGCCTGATCTGACAGCAGGAAACAGGCCAGCGCCGAGACCTCAACCGCCTCACCAAGACGCCCGACCGGATGAAGCGCGGCGATGCCATCAAGTGCCGCTTCGTCAAGGTTCTTTTACAGGAGCGGCGTTGCGATAAACCCCGGACCGATCGAGTTCACCCGAACCCCGGCCTTAGCGTATTCCATCGCTGCTACTTTCGTCAGGCCGACAACGCCATGTTTTGCAGCGACATAGGCCCCGGCCGTCGCAAAACCGACCGAGCCCAGGATAGACGCCATATTAACGATTGCCCCACCGCCCGCCTTAACCATTTCGGGAAGTCCAAAGCGCATGCCATGAAAAACACCTGTCAGGTTGACGTTGATGACCTGTTGCCATCCATCGAGAGGATATTCGCCAATCTGGTTCGCTGGGCCACCAATACCAGCGTTGTTGACAAGCAGATGCAGTTCACCCGTTTGCGCCACGGCGAAAGCCACAAGGGCCTCCACATCAGCGGCGACGCTTGTGTCAGTCTTTTGCATGAAGGAGATCCCGCCGGAGGCCTTGATCTCGTCAGCCACGGCAGACATTCCCGCTTCGTCCATATCCGCTAAGACAACCTTGGCCCCGAAGCGGGCTAGATCGCGCGCTATTGCGGCACCGATGCCTGATGCCGCACCGGTCACGATGGCCGTCTTGTTGTTGAAATCAAACCTCATGATAATTGCTCCAGCAAATTGGTTACCATGAGGGGTCGCACAGTTTGTATTGCTGCGCCCTGATCTACGTCAAATCCTTGCGAGACCTAAATTCAAAAAGATGAGAACGGTACTGACATTTCTTTTCAAGATCGACAACGCCGACATTCGCGGGCTCCTTGCGGACCGACCTTCGCTGCACATAGGGCCGATGACCGCTATGTGCGACCAAGCTGTCGCTCAATGCGATGTTGGCAAGGTCGGCTTCCGGATCAGCAATATATGCAGTGGTCACCACGCGTAAGTGAAACACATTTCAATTATTGGGCACTAGGATATCTGTATGGATAATTTAAAGACCCGCATCGGCAAGCAAATCGCTGCCTACCTAGAGGCGCCAAAGCCGAACTATGTGCCCTTCGCCACTACGTCGAAGGATATGTTGTGCAAAACCCTTCAGCCAGGTGATATCTTGCTCGTCGAAGGCAACACGCGGGCGTCCACGGCGATCAAGTACCTGACGCAGTCAACATGGTCACATTCCGCTTTTTACGTGGGCGAGCACCATCCCGACGGTGAACTGATTGAGGCACATCTAGAAAATGGAGTCATCCGTGTCCCACTTGCAAAATACAAAGATTTTAACCCCCGCATTTGCCGCCCCGTCGGTTTGTCCGATGACGAAATTGGCCAGGTCGTCGATAGTGTCAAAAAAAGTCTTGGGCGGATGTATGATCTTAAGCACATCTGGGACTTGGCACGCTATCTCTTGCCGCAACCCCCTGTTCCAGAACGGTTTCGCCGACGTATGCTGGCTCTTGGATCAGGCGATCCAACCCGTGCAATTTGCTCGACTCTAATTGCTGAGGCGTTTCAAAAAATTGGATACCCGATTTTGCCCAGCATCAAGGCCGGACCGCATTTAGAAGAAATTTTACACATTCGCCACCATTCCTTATTTGTCCCCCGTGACTTTGACCTCTCGCCCTATTTTCGCGTCGTAAAACCCACGATCGTGCATGGTTTTGATCACAAAACATTGAATTGGCATAGTCCGGCGAATGATAATGCAGCCGGTTAAACTGCAAATCCAATTTAGCACCTATAAACCTTCCAACCCAGCGCCATTGAAGTGAAAGAAGACATTCGCGACAGTACGAGAATGGGATACTTCGGGCTCGCTGCAGACCTTCGCTGCACGTCAGACCGGTGACCGATGACCGACGACCGCTGACCGCTGACCGCTGACCGCTAAGCGGGACAGAACCATCTTCCACGATCAACTGACGGACGTCGGATTTATAAACCTTGTGCAGATCGCAATGAAAGTCGATGGTCGTGCCATGTTTATTCAGACGCAGGAACCATAACTATGCTCTGTAAGATCGGTGATGTCGAGGTTTGGAGAATTCTTGAAATCCATGCTCCGTTCCTGAAACCTGAAGACCTATTCCCCAATGCCGGGCCTGATGTTGGAGCGATCATCAAGGATCTGGTTCCGGGCAGTATCGATGACTGCTCGGGGCGATTGATCTTACCCGTTCAGGGGTTTTTGTTGAAAACGCCTTCTCACAACATCCTGGTGGATAGCTGTGTGGGGAATGACAAAACCAACCAGAGTTATCCAGATTGGCATAAACGTTCAGATGGTCGGTTCATGGCGGCGCTAACGGCTGCTGGTATAGGCCCAAGCGAAGTGGACTATGTGCTCTGCACCCATCTTCACCTAGACCATATCGGCTGGAACACTCAGTTAGAAGATGGCCGTTGGGTGCCGACATTTCCCAATGCGCGCTATCTCATGCCTTTAAACGATGAGAAAATCCAACGTGAGCGGCACAGCGATGCATTTGTCGAAGGCGTATTGCCGGTTATTGAAGCGGGACAGGTTGAGCTTGTGGCGGGAGGCCACAAGCTGGGTGACCACGTTACGCTGATCCCAACTCCAGGACACACGCCGGGTCATGTTTCGGTATTGGTCAAGAGCGGTGATCGAGAGGCGATTATCACGGGCGATGCGTTACATACTTCTGCACAATGCTGGCATCCTGAGTGGCATTTCAAATCTGATGCCAATGTAGAACAGGCGGTCGCATCGCGCAGGTCCCTGTTGGAGCAATGTTCGGAATCCCGGTGTACCGTCTTGGGAAGTCACTTCGCACTACCGTCTATAGGGCATGTAAGTGCGGAAAAGGACGGATTTCGGTGGAAGGACCGAGACTAGGATATGAACCCATTAATCGACTTGAGGCTGTTCTGGCCGCGTGATTCAAGCTCCGAAACTTAAGGGGGGGTATGATGATTGATCTTTTCTCGCTGAACGACGAGCAAATGGCGCGGCTTCGGTCATACTTTCCCAAGAGCAATGGTAAACCACGGGTGGATGACCGCCGCGTTTTGAGTGGTATCAGTTCGTCCATCGCAATGGGTTGAGATCGAGTGATGCGCTTGCTGATTACGGACCGCCGAAGACCCTGTACATCCGATAGAAGAGGTGGAGCGACATGGGTGTATTCGCACGGATGATGACGGGGCTGGCTGCAGAGGCTGCTGACAATAAGACGATCTCAATCGACGCAACCTACCCGTTTCCCGGCAATCGCTGCTTGCAGCGATGAGAGGGGCAAAGCGCACCGCACGGCCTCGAGCTTGCGGTTTTAAAAGAGGGGCGTGGACGTCTGCTCACTGCCTGTTTGGGTGTTGCACAGAAATGTCCCGAGAGAGAGGGCGGACGAAAGGCGGTATGACTACAACGTTGCATGCCGTCACTGATGCAAGTGGGCGACCGATCCGGTTCTTCATAACCACCGGTCTCCTCTTCGGGATATTGCTGCGCAATCCGCTGCCGGGCAGCGGGTCAGCAACTATAGCGGGGCCAGCGCTTTGGTAAGTAGCCTACCCGCCGCCGACTGGCTCTTGGGTGACCGAGGATATGATGCGGATTGGTTCTGGGAGGCGCTTGTAGACAAGGGAATAACGCCCTGCATCCCGGTGCGGAAGTCACGCGCCAAGCGCATCAAATACGACAAGCGTCGCGACAAACGGCGCAACCGGATCGAGATCATGTTCGGACGCTTGAAGGACTGCAGACGCGTGGCTAAGCGGTACGACAGCAGCCCCAAAGTGTTCCTGTCCGCTATCGCGCTCGCAGCCACTGTCTTGTTCTGGGTTTAAATCAATGAGTCTGGAGCCTAGGTCGATCCCAACATTTTGCTTCGATCCGAATTGACACCGGGAACTTCCGGAAAGCTTCCGTTCATGCACTCCGCCGCATCTGTCACTCCGGGATCCTTCCGGACCTTCGCCACATCTTGCGCCATTGTCCGGTTTTAGGTGTTTGGGTCAATTGATGACGTAAAGGTCTAATTCATCTAAGGTTCAAGGCATGGTGTCCGCCATCTCAGCCAAGAGAAACGGTTTGGGGGTATCAAACTAAGCCACATAAATGTAACGCATAACTTTCATGACCTTAGGGACCAAACGTGAGGACGTGTTGGCATCGCTTGTTCTGATACCACATCGGTAACGCTCAAGCTTTAACTCGAGCGAAGAGAATTAGATCAAGAGAATGAATGTTTGATTGCATTTCACAGTGCGCTCGCTGTGTTTAGAGCATCTGTCGCTTGATCCTTCGCCGTAATGGGAGAACGGCTTCGCCCCGTTCGACACGGGCGTTTGCACCTGCCTTCAGGGTACCAGTGGCCAGATGAGCGGGATCAGAAGTACCGTTGCTGCCCCGGTCATTATATTTCTGGGAAACCCGACCCTCAGAAAATCAGTAAACTTATACCCCCCGGCTTTTTAGACGAGCGTGTTGGTCTGGTAGCCGACTGGCGTCGCGAAGCTTGCGCTTGCATCGAACATCACAGCCACGGCGAAAGGGAGCGGATCAAGACCCAGCTGGAGGGCCACGCCTGCGGCGATTGGAGTCACTAGAACCGCGACGGAATTGTTTGTGACGGGTTTCTTCAGGATCAATGTCAGCGCGTAGACAAGCGCCAGAGCGACAATTGGCGAGACCCGTGACAACAGCGGTGACCGCTTGGCCATAATCAGCGCAAGCGCCACCGAGTTCTCCAGCGCACTCTCCAATGTCAGCATCGAGACGATCAACAACAGCAACCGGCTTTTGATCGCCCCAACGCCATCATCGGCATCAATTGAGTTTGTCAGCAAGACCACCGCAACCTCGATCAGGGCAAGGATGACGAATGGCGCTCCGTAAAGGGTCGCCAGAACAACTACGCCAGCCATGGTGGCAATCGCGACGGGCCCCTTGGTGCTCACCATCAAGCAGCCGGGTGTCACCGACTTCAAACCGCATCATTGCAAGACGCATATCGAGCACAGCTCCTTTGCGGTGCAGCACAACCGGATATACGCCGAACCGTCGACGCCACTGGAATCGCCCGACCATCATCACTACCGAGATTAACACCATGACGACGAATGTCTTGTTCATAAATGCCGAGGCTGCCGCCACCGCACTGAAAAACAGCACGAGCGTAATCGTCGGACGGGTCGACGCATATTTTTCAAGGACATCCCTCACAGCCTCCAATCTCCCCGTCCACACAAGAGCCGCGCTGAGGACAAACATCGCAGCGATTGTTGCGGGTGCCGGATTTGCCAGAGCGGCCAGAACATCGGTCGGCTTGACAAGTCCGTTGGCAAGAGCGACTGCCGCACCACAAAAGGCGACGACAGACGAGGATCGCAGCTCAAGGACAAACGCCTGAAAACGCCGAGGAACAAGAGCATGGCGGTGTAGGGTTCCAGTGACTGAAGCTCGAATGCCATGGTTGGATCAAGCTCCATTAGGCCGATGACCACTTGGATTCAGCGCTTATCCACACAGTTCCAAGCCTTGTATTGTGAGCATACATTCAAGGATTCAAGTCCAAGTAGCCGTAATTGCGCGCCCGACGGCGACCGCGCGTCCAACGCCGGGGGTTGCCCTCCCGGCGTTGGACGCTTTCACGCCTGATTGCGCAGCGCTGCGGGCATAGTTGCCCCCTTGTTGCGCTGCGCGAGCCAGGCCAAGACCGGCCCAGCTACGAACAAGGAAGATGCGGTGGCGATGACCACGCCCGCAATCATTGGCCACGCAAAGCCCGATACCGCAGGCCCACCCCAAATCGCCATCGGCACGATCGCCGCAAGCGTTGTGCCGGAGGTGAAGATGCACCGGGCCAGAACCTGATTGAGGCTGCGGTCGATCACGTCCGCCAAGGGAACCGCCCCCCCAGCGGCGAGGTTTTCGCGGATCCGGTCATATACAACGACCTTGTCGTTGACCGAATAGCCGATGAGCGTCAGCAAAGCGACAATAGTAGTAAGGTTCACCTCCCATCCCATCAGAGCGATGACGCCGAAGGTCTTGGTGACGTCAAGGAACAACACCGCGATGGCTCCGGTGGCAAAGTGCCACTCGAACCGGACCCAGATGTAGGCCAGCATCGCAAGAACGGCGAGGCCTAGTGCCAGCAGACCGGTGGTTGCGAGTTCTCCGCTGATCGTCGGGCCGACAAGGTCGATCTGGTTGAAGACCGCATCGGGGATCACTTCAATTGTAGCACGTTCGACAGCCGCAACTGTGGCTTGACCGGCCTCCCCCTGCACGCGGATTAACGCCTCATCAGGATTATCGAAGGCTTGGAGGCTCGCATCGACCGCCACCTGATCCGCAATGGCAGCACGCAGTGCAGATAACGGCACCGGTGCGTCCGAGTGGAGGACCATCTGCACCCCCCCGGTAAAATCGATCCCGAGGTTCGGACCGGGCGCTACGAGAAGGCCAAGCGACCCCAAAGAAAGCACGGCCGATACCGCAAGTGCCAGTGGCCCCTGCCGCATGAAGGACAGTCTGCCCGGCTGGGGTACACCCCCCAACAGCGGTGCGATGGCGAGCCGTTTGAGCTTGCGGCCGCGTACCAGCGTCTCCATCAAGAAGCGCATCAGTATGACTGCGGTGAACATCGAGATGACGATGCCAAGGCTCATCGTGACCGCAAACCCCCGGATCGCACCGGCGCCAAACATGAACAACAAGACCATCGCCAGAAGCGTGGTAATGTTGGCGTCAAGGATTGTCGCCCAAGCCCGACCGTAGCCCTGCGTAAGCGCCTTGATCGCAACCGCGCCCTTCGCCGTCTCTTCACGGATGCGGCTAAAGATCAGGATGTTGCTGTCTACCGCGATCCCGAGGCACAGGATGATCCCGGCAATCCCCGGCAGTGTCAGGGTAGCCCCCAAGAGCCCCAAGGCGGTCAGCGTGAGCATCGCGTTGAGCCCGAGAATAGCGCTGGCAAGCAGGCCCCACGCACCGTACAGCCCGACCATTATCGCAACCACCGATGTCAGCCCAATGACGCCCGTGGCCAAACCCGAGCGGATGGAATCCGCACCCAGAGCGGCACCCACACTCCGTTCCTCGATCACGCCAAGCGACGCAGGCAGTGCGCCAGAGGTCAGGAGCACCGCCAAGGTCTGCGCTTCTTCGGGTGTGAAGCTGCCGGTGATCTGACCTTGGCCACCCGGAATAGCCTGCTGAATGACCGGGGCAGTTAGAACTTCACCGTCCAGAACGACCGCAAATCTTTGACCAATATTGGCGGCAGTGATTTCAGCAAAAGCAGCGCTACCTTCCTGATCGAAATCGAAAGTGACCATCGGCTGTCCGCTGTCGGGCTCGAACCCTGCCGCGGCGGCGTCCAGCCGATCACCCGAAAGCGCCACACGGTCTTCGACCGGGATCTCGCCGGTGCCGTCCCGAAGCGGCAGCAGCGTCACGCTCGGCCCTAGCGCCGGTGCGACCATCTGAAAACTCATCTTCGCGGTCGATCCCAGAAGCGCGCGCAGCTGGGCCGGATTCTCGACGCCAGGCATCTGGACCAGGATCCGATCATCACCGACCCGGCTGATCACAGGCTCTGAGACACCGACCTGATCGACCCTGTGGCGTATCACTTCGAGGCTGGCATCGGCCGCATCGCGTACCGCGCGGTCAAGACCCGATGGGGTCAGGGCCATTCGAACCATACCGCCGGAGAGAGCGACAGTTATGCCGGGTGCGGTGCCGGGCTGCGCGGCGGCAGGCGCCGCGGCCCTCAGCGCTGCCAGCAACGCGTCGTCCGCAGGGGCGGAAAATGAGGTGCCGTCAAGCCGGATCGTCGCCGGGTTAAGGTTCAGCTTGCGCATCTCGGATATGAGTATCTGACGCAGCTCCTCAAGGCGCGCGGTTGCCAGATCCGTGCGGTCGACGGCCAGCAGCAGATGTGCGCCGCCCTGTAGATCAAGGCCGAGCGATACCGTCTGGCTGGTTGCCCAAGGCGGCAGCCTGTCGCGCATTTGTGTGGAAAGAAAGTTCGGTAGGGCCGTCACAACTGCCAGAAGTAGGAGGACGGCATAGGTCATCACGACCCATGCTGGTCGGCGCATTTTCAATATCCTGTGGTGCCTGAGTATTTGGTCTGACGTCGAAAGCTCAGACCGCAGGCGGACCCCGGACGGGTGGCAGGACATTGACTGCGGCGTTGAAAGCGGATGCCGCCTGTCTCCACGAAACACGCGCTAGCTTCTGTTGGGGCGTCGCAAGCCCTGACGTGGGCTCTGCGGCCTGCGGTGTGTCGCCTTCGGTAAAAGGCGCAGGGATCAGATGGCTTTGCGCCGTGAGGATGACCGGTGCAAATGTCGCCTCATCTGCCACAATAGAACCGTTATGCGCCGCAGGTCTTTGCGCGCCAACAGGATGCGCGCCCCAAAGCGCCAGCGCCAGCACGAGGAAAAGCCGCGACAAAATCGCGGCCATCCCTCTTGCTGCCCGACTGCGCCGCTGTGTCATCCCTGTGCGGCCCAAACATAGGTGCAATATCCCGCCAGCAGCATGACACCGACGCCGCGTCCGATCGCCGGACGGGTGAGCAGAAGAGCTGTCAGCATCGCCGATACGCCAATCATCACCGGCAAGTCGAAAGTCACAAACCGCGACGCCACCGGGATTGGCGCGATCAGCGCAGTGACGCCGAGAATGCCCAGAACGTTGAAGATGTTCGATCCGATGATGTTGCCGATGGCGATTTCGGACTGGCGGCGGAAGGCAGCGATTAAGGACGTGGCAAGTTCCGGCAGGGACGTGCCAATAGCGACGATGGTCAGTCCGATGAACGCTTCGGAAACACCATAGCCACGCGCAATCGACACCGCGCCATCAACCAGAAACCGCGCGCCGACCATCAACGCCACAAGACCGCCGACGACCCAGAGCACAGAGACAAGCGTCGAGGAAGCCGATTCCAGACCGTCGTCCTCGGCCGCTGCCTCACCGGGCTTCAGATAGGCCCAGACAAGATAGGCCACCAACCCGCCAAACAGAACCAGACCGGACAGGCGTGTCATCTGGCCAAAGGCGAAAATCGGAACCAGCAAAAGTGCTGCGGTCATCATTACGGCCGTGTCCCGCTTCAGGGTTGCCCCCATGACCTTGATCGGCCAGACCAGCGCCGAAAGGCCGACGATCAGCAGGATGTTCGCAATGTTGGACCCGACGATGTTGCCCAATGCGATATCGGGAACACCGCGCAAGGCTGCCTGCACCGAAACTAAAAGTTCGGGCGTGGACGTGCCGAAGCCCACGACGGTCAGGCCGATTAACAGGGGCGGGATCGCCAAGCGCCGGGCGATGCCGACACTGCCCCGCACAAGAGCCTCGCCGCCGAAAAACAGGCCGATCAAACCTATCAGCAAGAAGAAATAGTCCAAATCGGTACCCCAGGGGGCGAGTGTTCTGCCCCTTCCAAAGACTTGTGGATGAGCCGGAGCGCTTGCAAGGGCCGCGCAGGGATAATTTTCGTAGGGACGACCCAACCAAATACTCCCCGCGGCCAACATTTTAGGAAAGCTGTGGCGCCACGACACTTTGGCGTCGCTTCTTTGGTGGGAGAAATTTGTCCGCTCCTGCCACTGAAACGCGTGTCAAAAGGCGGCTACACCGGTCTGTGAAACGGTCGAGCTTAGTTTCAGGGGCGGTGTCATCCGATTGTTCTGAGACTGGACCTAGCCCGGAACTTGCAGCTTCACAGGGCGGCGTTCGCCTGGCAAATCCTTCGCGCACCACTCAACGTGGTGGTGTCTCTGTTCCTTGTTCGAGCCCCGATCGCAGATGCATTTGGTTATGACGCAGGAACAAGACCGGCGATGGCCTCTGATACGTCCTGTTGCCCACGGCTGCGTCACCGCTGTTTGTCACGGCACGGGTCGCGCATTTACCAAGATTGGGCCGGTCAGTGCCGCGTTTGCAGCTGTGCTGGCCGATCCGCTCCAGCGCCGTTCTCGCCTTCGCCGCTATCGTATTTTGCGCGTCATAGACCCGCTCAAGATGGGGCTGTGCGGTCCCGCAGATAAACCATTGCGGTACGCGGCCCCTACTCTCCCCGGCTGCCAGATCTTTTGGGTGACGCCGACAGTATATTTCGGCTCTTTCAGAATTAATGCGCTGCCGCTTGGGCGTGTATCGTGGTATTTCAAACAAAATTTATTAGATGGAGACCGGTAGCGTCCGGTAAAGTACGAGAAAATGGTCTTAGAAATTGCAATCGTTATTTTGCTCACGCTTATCAATGGCGTGCTGGCGATGTCCGAACTTGCGATCGTCTCTGCCCGGACGGCCCGATTGAAACTGATGGCCGATAAAGGCAGCAAGGGCGCCGCGATGGCCATCACACTTGCCACGGACCCCGGACGTTTCCTGTCGAGTGTTCAGATCGGGATTACCCTGGTTGGGGTGCTCGCGGGTGCATTCTCGGGTGCCACGCTTGGTGCGCGTTTGTCCACATCGTTCATGGAGGCGGGTTTGGCCCCACACCTTGCTCAGCCCCTCGGTGTGGGGTCAGTCGTGGTGGCCATCACATATCTGTCGCTGATCGTGGGCGAGCTTGTTCCCAAGCAGATCGCCCTGCGCGCGCCTGAAAAGGTGGCCGCCCTCGTAGCCCCGATGATGTGGCTCATCGCGCGCGTCGCGGCACCGCTGATCTGGGTGCTCGATCGGTCTGGCAAGCTTTTATTGCGTCTGCTGGGACAGTCTGGCGCTCAGCCGCGCGAGGTTAGCGACGAGGAAGTACGGCTGATCATCGCCGAGGCCGAAAGTACCGGAGCCATGAACCGCACCGAAACCGGAATGATTGCGGGCGTCATGCGCGTGGCCGACCGCACTGCGCGCGGGCTGATGACGCCGCGCCACGAGGTCGAGACACTCGATGCGTCTGGCAGCAAGGCCGAGATCCTTGAACAGCTTGGCGCGCTCAGCCGGTCCAGGCTGCCTGTTCAGGACGGGGATGCAGACGACATCATCGGCGTGCTGGTGACGCGGGACATTCTGGGCCCTGCCCTGATGATCGAGCCTTTCGATCTGCGCGCCCTGCTGCGCGAAGCGCCTGTCGTCCAGGGAGGACAAAGCGCGCTGGACGTCATTGACCGGTTGCGCACGGCACCCGCACATATGGTGCTGGTCTATGACGAGTACGGCCATTTCGAAGGGATCATCACCCCGATGGACGTGCTGGAGGCGATAACGGGCGACTTTCCGGACAGCGAGGCGGACGAGCCGAAACTTATTACCCGCGCCGATGGATCTTACCTTGTCGCAGGCTGGATGCCCGTGGACGAATTTGCCGATCTCCTTTCGCTGGAGCTCGACGATGATCGTGACTACGAGACGGCAGCCGGATTTGTCCTTGAGAAGGTCGGAAGATTGCCGGAGGTCGCGGAGCGACTTGAACTCCCGAACTGGTCGATCGAGGTCGTCGATCTCGATGGTCGCCGCATCGACAAACTTCTCGTGACGCGCGCGGGCTGAAGAAGAAGGCCGTAGCCCGCCAGCGGCCTTGCCAAGTTTTGATCTCGTCCACGGCGATTGTCGAACGATAGATGTTCCGGGCCGTTGTTGTTCGCCAATGCACAACACGCTACTTCGATCTTGCCGCGTCTAAGTTCGCTCCTGAAATCGCGGCGCGCGTGGGGGATGGAAACGCGCAAAAATCCGTCACACCTCAATTTCGGCGCTCTGGCGACATGGACCTTCTTTTCGTCGATTTCATGGGACAACCCGTCCGGAGCTGAATAGGATTCTTCCTACTCGTTCTGGCACTTCTTGTCTTCGACTTGAGCGTTTTACACCACAAGACCTGTGGAATCGTGGGTCGCAAAGACCTGCTCCTGCCCGCTTTTTATAGTGGCATTGGTATGCTGTTCTCGTTTGGATCTGATATTTTCTGGGCAAAGTATCTGCGCTCTAACATTTAACACGCATTGTGGTCGAGAAAAGCCTCGCACCCAATGGCAGCTATGTTCTGCTTCTCCTTGGCTCAAGTTTGGATATTACCGTTCGGGATGGGCGCGCGGCACGCGACGACTGTTCACGTAGTCCTGTAAAACTCCGGTGCCCTCGGGTAATTTCAGTGCGAAGCGTCATTAAGCTCGGCTCTTCTTGCACTTAGAACATCCGTTTTTTGATTAGTGAGGGCGTCGCAACACCACCGGCACTTTGGCACGACCTGAAACACAATCATGTCTCGCATGAGCATATTATTGTTTTGACCGTCGCGCCCCGTGACGCGCCGCGCAAGCCCGACAAGGATCGCGCCGCCATTGAACGTCTGAGCCACCGTCTCAAAAGGATCAGCCTGAGGTTAAAAAGCCAGTAAACAACCTTTTGCTTTGGCAGTCGCAAACTTGTCGACAAAGTCTGCATAAGGATGCCGCTTGGGCAGGATCAGCCCCGCATTTCTATGTCTCGATTGGCCGCCGCTCGGTCGCACCTTGTATAGCAGAGGTGCAGCCCGTTAGCACTGCGATCTGCTGCGCCTGCGATACCTTGATGGAGTCGAATGATCACAGCGCGAGGCCCCTGACCTTTTCAGCAGGCAAGACGATCGTCTTGCGCATGGTCCCTGGCGACAACATGTGACATGTTGAAATTATGCAAGAACTGCACCGAACGATCAGGCTGCTCTACACCGGACAAAGCCAGCGCGCCCGGAGGTTTCGGTACGGACTGATCTTTTTCGATACGCTGACCATACTGTATTTCATTGCGACCGCAGCGCTGCCCGTTACGCCGGTCACGACGGCGCTGAACATCTCGCTCGGCCTTCTTATTCTCTTGGACCTTACGGCCCGATGCTGGATTTCCGACAACCTGCGCCGGGAACTGACCCGGATCTACACTCTGGCGGATCTGCTCGTCGTGGCGTCGGTGCTGCTTGCCCCGCTTCTCACTGCAAACGTTGCCTTTCTGCGCGTGCTTCGAGGCCTGCGGCTGCTTCACTCCTACAACCTGCTGCGGGATCTCAGGCGCGAAAGTCATTTCTTCCGCCGCCACGAAGACGCCATCGTCGCTGCAGTGAACCTGTTCGTCTTCATCTTCGTTACCACGTCGCTCGTCTTCGTGCTGGCCTTCGATGAAGAGGCTGGCATCCCCGGCTATGTCGACGCGCTCTATTTCACGGTGGCGACGCTGACGACCACGGGCTTCGGCGATATCACCATGACGACGACCGGTGGAAAGCTTCTGACGGTATTCATCATGGTTGTGGGTGTCGCGCTTTTCCTGCAACTGGCGCGCACCATCTTCCAACCCTCCAAGATCAGGCATAAGTGCCCGGAATGTGGCCTGAGCCGCCATGAACCGGACGCGATTCACTGCAAGCACTGTGGCGAGCCATTGAAAATCGAGACGGAGGGCGCCACAGGTCAATGAGCGCGCCGAGGTGTTCGGATTTTTTCCCGTCACCGCCCATATTCGGAACACGCGAGCGCTCCAGGAACAGAAAAAAACTTCTGGCCCGGAATGTGCCACGGCATGGTGATCACATCCAAAAAAGTATGGCACTGTCGGCCCTGTCCTGACTTGGTGGCATCGTTAAGCGCGGCACTACATTTTTCGCCGTGCAGCCAATCGTCCGATGAGCCGTCCGGTTACATTCGCCAAGACGCGATAACTCATGCTTCTTACTGGTAGCTGCGTACTTTACAGCTGAGTCCATTGACTATGGCGCTTGAGGCCCAGACCGCTGAGCTTCCGCGACTTTGGATCCCTAAAGTTTTGCTCTGGGATTTTTTCTTTCATGTCTGGATGCAGAAGGCTGGGAGAAAATGCCGTGGTCCAGTGCGATCTGGCGTGCAACATCGTAGTCCGCGCAAGTGCCTGCAAACCCGGCAATTTCACCATTCGAGGTCAAACGTGAGATATCATTAATGCAAGGGCTACTTTTGCTCCGGCACGTATAAGACGCATCACGTCAAGCAGCAATGCTGGCGATGACCGGGTGCTGCTCATGGCCATATTATCTGCCTTGGCAAGCCTATGCCCACCTTCTATTAGTCAGTCTTAGCATCACGTCTGGGGGCCTCCCTTGCAAGAATTCACCGCCGAGCGTTTTCATATGCTGCAGCAGATCGCTCCGGATCACTTCTGGTTCGAAGGGCGGCGCAGGCTGATCGATGTCATCCTTTCGCAAGATCTCACGCAAAAGGCGGAGGTTGCAGTCGATCTTGGCTGCGGTGCAGGCGATGGGCTGATCGGCTGGAAAAAGCATTCCCGGCGCATCATCGGAATTGACGCATATGCCGAATTGATCGCCACCGATTTTGCAGATCCGTCGATATCAGTCGTGACCGCCGATGTTTCAGATCTGCCGCTGTCCGATGCCTGTGCCGACCTCGTTCTGGCCCTCGACGTGCTGGAACACGTTCCCGACGAACAGGCTTTGCGGGAAGCCTACAGAATACTCAGCCCCGGCGGTACATTGCTCGTAGCGGTTCCGGCTCATCAGTGGCTGTGGAGCTATCGCGACGAAGACGCCGGGCACCAGCGACGGTATTCCAAGCGCAGTATCCGCGCGCTGATTGAAGGGGGCGGGCTGACGGTCGAACGGATCCGGTGTTATCAGTGCCTGCTTTTTCCGATGGTGGTGTTGGCGCGGCTGTTGGGCAGGCGCGGCTCGCGTGTGAGGAACATTGAAGACAACCCTCCCGGTCGGATCAACCGGTTGCTGCTCGGTATCAATCTCATCGAAGTGAAACTGGCCCGCATTGGCTTGGTCATGCCGTTCGGATCCTCGATCCTCGTCACTGCCAGAAAGACGGCTCATGACGCCAGTTGACGAGTCCTTTGAGCTCCTGCTTTTTCACCGCGATCTCGATGTCTCCGCCGCATATCTCGAAGCCGGAGCATCCGGTATCATCGTTGATCTCGAAATCTGGGAAAAGCGGCAGCGCCAATCGGGTTATGACACCGAGATCAATGATCATAGCATCGCCGACCTGATTGCCCTGCGGCGCAGAACCGACCGGCACCTGCTGTGCCGTGTCAGCCGGTCGGACCCGGACGATCAGGAACTCTCCGCCGTGATCGGCGAAGGCGCGAACGAGATCATCGTGCCCATGCTAACCAGTGCGGCGCAGGCCGAACGGATCCTGAGGCGGATCGATGGCGCCTGCAAGGTAACCTTGATGGTCGAAACCTGCGGCGCAGTTGCGGACATCAAAAATATCGCCGCCCTGCCCGCCGACCGAATCTATGTCGGGTTGAACGATCTGCGTATTGCCCGTGGCAGCCGTACCATCTTCACACCGCTGGCAGACGGGCTGCTTGAGGATCTGCGTCAGAGCTGTCGCCACATCTCTTTTGGCTTTGGCGGATTGACCTTGCCGGGGCTGGGCAGCCCGCTGCCCGGACATCACCTATATGCCGCAATGGCCCGGCTTGATTGCAGTTTTACCTTTTTGCGCAGATCGTTCTATCGCGATTCAATCGACCTCGATCCCGCCGAAGCCCTGAACGCAATTCAGTCAGACGTGAAAAAATATCGCTGCCGGTCCGAGGTGGAGTACCAGCGTGACGCGGCTGATGCAGTCCGTACGGTGCTGATGCTCGAAGGGATGGAACGTGCTGTCTGATAGCACCATCCGTTCCGTTCTTGTGACCGGTGCGGGCGGTTTCATCGGCAGTCATCTGATCGCCGAATGGATGAAACGCGGCGTCACGGTGCATGCCATCCTGCGTCCCGAATCCGCAGCACCAAGATTTGGCGCGTTGGGTCTGCGCCCCATTATTCATTATGCCGACGTGACCAAAGCAGCCGCGGTTTCGGACCTTGTCGGCACCCTGCGGCCAAACGCTGTGTTCAATTTGGCAGTCTCCCGCGACAACGCTTCCCCCATCACGCTTGAACAAACGAATGTCACCGCCTCGCTCTCGTTGTTGGAGGCTTGCCAGCATCCAGGCTTTTGCAGGTTTGTGACGATTGGCAGTTCGCTTGAAAATCAGGTATCCGGCGCTGATCCAATGCCCTATTCGCGCAGCAGGGCCCGCGCCGCAACGCTCTTGCGCGAGCGGGCTCGGGTGTCGGGCGTGCCTCTGACACATCTGCGCACAAACTACGTTTACGGGCCGCTTCAGGACGCGGGCAAGCTGATCCCCTCAGCCCTCAGGATCGCAGGGAGCGGACACTCGCTGCCGCTGGCTCCGGCCAATCTGACAAAGGATTTCGTGCATGTGCGCGATGTGGTCCGCGCCTGCATCGCGGCTGTGCTATCCGATCGCCCCGGCTATGTTGCTGCCAATATCGTGACCGGACAGGAATGGTCGGCACGCGCCGTTGTGCATTTACTGGAGGAGCTGACGGGCAAGACGATCCTGACGCATCCCGATTCCACGATGGCGCGCGCCTGGGACAAGGAAGGCTGGGAAACTGACCCCGAGCCGGCCCGCACGTTGTTGGGCTGGGAGCCAAGCATCACTCTGCGTGAGGGGCTGCGTGAACTTGTTGCCGACGGAGCGCATCATGAACGTGTCTCCTAGAAAGGTAACAATCCTGGTTCCGGTCTACCGCAATGCCGCGACGCTACGCAGCCTCTACGAGCAGGTCCGTGCCGCCGTCGCGCAGGCCAATGCGTCTGCGCGTTTCGTGTTTGTGGATGATGCCGGGGGCGACGGATCGCTTGATATCATCCGGGGGCTGGCACAGGACGATCCGGACGTCGTTCTGGTCGTCAACCGCTCCAATTGCGGCCAGCAGCGGGCGATCCGCAAAGGTCTGGCCCATGCCGAGGGGCAGGACGTGATTGTGATGGATGCCGATTTGCAGGATCCGCCGTCGGCAATCCCCTTGCTGCTCGCAAGGCTGTGGGACAGCGGTGCAGATGCCGTCTTTGCCACCCGGACGGGGGTTTACCAGTCTCGGTTGCGCATGGTGGAATCGCAACTGTACCGCGCCCTGGTCTGCCGGATGGCCTCGCTGCCACGCGGCGCGGGCGGCTTCGTCGCCCTGCGCGGAGCGCTTGCAGCTCGGCTTGTGGCTTCGGGCAATTCCCGGTTCCATCTTGCCGGTATGATTGGCTGCCACGCCACCGCGATCGAAGCCATCCAAGTCCAGCGAAACTATCGCACGGCGGGGCAATCTGCCTATACCGGACGCATGCGGCTAACCACTGCGCTGTCCAATTTCGTCTGTATTCTCGAAGAAAGACTTCGCTATGGATAAACCTGATACCGCGCGCGACCTGCACAACGACCTGCAACGCCAGTACTATGAAACCCGCGAGCCGGAGGCCAACCACCGGATCATGGTCCGGTCGACACCCTATATCACCAATCAACTCGACAGGCTGCTCGACGTGAGCGGCATTAACCAAGGGGACCGAATTCTCGACGTGGGCTGCGGCATGGGCAAATACACCATTCCGCTTGCAGAACGCGGCTATGATGTCGAGGGGCTGGAACTGTCGGGCAAGCTGTTGGAGGAGCTGCGGGCCCAAGCACATGGCCGGGCGGTCGTGACGACGCATCAGGCCGACCTCCTCGCCCCGCCGTCAGAGATGGTTGGCACCTATGACCACGTGATCGGATTTTTTGTCCTGCATCATCTTTTCGATCTGGATGAGGCCTTTGCAAGCTGTGCGCGACTGCTCAAGCCGAAGGGGCGGGTTATCTTCCTTGAGCCGAACCCGTTCTGCCCTTTGTTCTATCTGCAGATCACGCTTTCCCCGACCATGTCATGGAGAGCAGAGCGGGGCATCCTCGATCTCACGCCGCGTCAGACCGCGCGCCGCTTGCGAAACGCAGGGTTTGTAAATCCGCGTTTGCACAGGTTTGGCATTTTGCCTCCGTTCTTGCGCAACAGGTCCGGGGCGGCCACCTTCGAACGCGGTTTTGAGCGCATCCCACTGGTCAACCCCGTGCAGGCTTTCCAGCTGATCAGTGCCGAACTTCCCCGGACTGCGGCTTGACCACTATAGCCGACGTTCTGATCAGCCTGGCTCCCCCACTGCTACTGCTGCTGGGATCCACTTGGATCAGCCTGCATAAAGACATCAATCTGGCCGACGAAGGCTATCTGGTTTACGGCACGCAGGCCGTGCTACGTGGCGAGGTGCCAATCAGGGATTTCCGCGCCTATGATCCTGCGCGCTATTACTGGTGCGCCCTGTGGTGTCGTCTGATTGGCTCCGAGTTTATCGCAATTCGGATCTCCATGGCCGTTTTCTCGGCGCTATCGGTCTGCCTGATATCGATCATAGTCTTGATCGCGAACGGTAATCCCGCGCTCGGATGTGCGGCGGGGATCGTTTCGCAAATCTGGATGCATCCGCGCCACAAGCAGATTGAGCATTTCTTCAGCCTTGTTTGCTGCACGGTCATGTTTGCGCTGATCTGCGGTGTCGGACAGCCATTCTGGCTTGCCGTCATAGGTGCCATCGGCGCAGCGTTCGGACTGAACATTCTCACCTATTTTGTCGCCTCCGCCGTCCTCAGCTTTGCCATGCTCTGGCTCCACCAGGGAACCGCTGGCCTGAGCGCGCTGCCCGGGTTTTCCCTAGGCTTGCTCACAGGGATGGTTCTGCTTGTCCTGATTTCCCTGCTGATCCCGGGATTCCTACGACGCTACCTCGATCTCAAGGTTTTTGCACTGCTTCGGCGCGGCACGACAAATCTGCGACTTCCAAGACCCTGGATATGGAGGGCCTCTCCCCACCAGTTTTCCGGATTGACCCCGCCACGCCGCTTGGCCCTGCAGGTGATGTTCAGCCTGATGCCGATGATCTACCTGTCAATATTGGCTTTGACGGACATAGGAGCGGATCACGCGGCACGGCTAGCTGTTGCGGCAAGCGCTTGTGGCTTGGTCTATTTCCACCATGCAATGTCGCGCGCTGATCTGGGCCATATCCAGCAGGTCATGCAGCCGCTCATCGTAGCACTCGCGGCTGGGTTGGCGACGGCCCTGCCCGCCTCTCTCGCGATAGCGGCAATGGTGTTGTCTGGCATCTTTAGTGCTGCACTGCTTTGGAAGACGCCGGAGTTTGGGCGCACATGGGGTAGCGGGCAGCCAAATTCCGAGATTTTCACCAATGGGAAGGATCGCTTCCGGCTATCCGCAGCGATGCAGAAGAAATTGATCCTGCAACGCAACGTTGTCCACGCGCACAGCAGCCCCGAAGATACCCTTTTCGTCGCTCCTGCCCTTGCCGGGGTTCTGGCGTTGTTTCACAGAAAGACCGCGGTCTACGACACCTTTCCTGTCTACCCTGCCCTAGATGAAGCGCAACAGCTTATGATCAAGCAACTCGAGAGCGCGGCCCCTCCCGTCGCGATCATTTCAAAGGTCGCCATTGATCAGCAAAAGGAGCTGAAATTTGAGAACAATTACCCGTCAGTTTTTCACTACATAAAAGAACGATATCAACTGCTGAGCGAAACCCCGGCGGAGTATATCTTTGTACGCCGCGAACCTTCCGCTCGGCCTAGGGAGACCTCATAAGTCACTTCAGCCAATCTTAAGAATACTGAATCTGATCAGGCCGCCGCGTCCTGGAGAAAAACCGAAATTTCACGATCTGATGAACGTGAACTTGAGTTTTTGGCCCCAGCAAGCCTCGCGCTTGCAGCAAAAGTCTGCTTCTCGCCCTCTTTGACAAATGCCATCCCGCATTTTTCGAAATGCATTCATGCGAAAGACGCATTGTACTTCAGTGAACCGCCCCAGTTTTGTTGGAGACCATCAACTTAAGTAAGGATGATGGTCTCCGACAAAAAGCAAAATGGCAAATCGCTACTCGCCAGATGTCCGCGTGCGGGCGGTCCGAATGGTATTCGAGCATCAAGGCTCCTCTGAAACGCAGGCGGGCGCGATAGTGGCCACTGCACCCAAGATCGGCTGTATTCCCCGGACCTTGCGCGGCTGGGTCAAACAGACTGAAAAAGGCAGCGGCATGCGGGATGGCATGACGACCGGGGAAAGTGATCGCATCAAGACGCTGGAACGATAGAACTGCTCCAAGCGAATGAAATTCTCCGCAATCCGTCAGCTTATTTTGCGCAGGCCGAACTCGACAGCCCACTGAAGCGATGACCGCCTTTATTCACGGCCCGGCAGGGCATTGCATCGCGATGTCCCGAGAGGGGAGGATCAGCGCATTGTTTACGGCGTCGAGTCGATCTGAAGAGTGTTGCCGATTGCGCTGTCCATTGCCTGCCAATCGCTGTTCACAGCCATGAGAGGGGACATATTACCACCGCCCGGCGTGTCTCGCTGATCCGTCCAAAGCTTTGGCGCGGCATCAGCGGGATACGGAGTTGCGTCCCGAGATCAAAAGGGTCCGGGATGAGAACTACCAAGTCTACGGCATTCGTAAGGCGTAGCATCCCCCTCTCGGGATCATGCTTCGCATGACCCTGCCGGGCAATGGATGGGCATTATCTGTCCATTCGATACACCGAGCGCTTGGCCGAAATTGGCATCGAACCATCGGTCGGCAGGGTCGGCAATTCCTGTGACAATGCACTCGCTGAGACGATCGACGGCCTCTACAAAACTAAGCTGGTCCATCGTCAGGGGCCTTGGCGCAGCATAGAGAATCTGGAAATGGCGACACGCGGCTAGGTCAATTGGTTGAATGACCGGCGCCTGCTTGGACCGTTCGGAAACATCCCGCCAGCCTAGGCGGAAGAGAAATACTATGCTCAGCACAACGTGCTCGATGCGGTCGCGTAACCTGACGCTATAGGTCTCCGGCAGAACCGGGGCGATTAACAAACGGTCAGATAACTCTAAGCGCCACTGGGTCCGAGTTAACGTGCCGATAGATAATCGGCGGACACGTAGCCCGTGATCTGCGGCGCGTCCGCGAGCGAGACACGACACCACAGCTGGCCTATCTCGGTGACACAGTCACGACGATTAAGCGAGGTTCCTTCAGGTAGTCCCAAGAGAATGCTAAAGCCAAGCCCCGGACCAGCCCGCAACTTCAACAACTCGTCCGGACCGGTGCCTACGACCGAAGTGCGGTCAGTGGCAAGGTTGCTGCATCCTGAAGCAAGCGTCAGGATCAAAATAATCGGCATGATGCGGAGATGCATGATCTTACCTCTTTCGTTTTCGCCTCAATAGACCGGTATCACACCGGTGCCTAGTGACCTTCTGCGCTCCGAAGTCTCGCAGACCAAGCTCAACAACCTCTCGCTAATCTCGGCCCAGAGCCATCGGGGCCTTTGTTGCAGAGCATCGCGATTTTGCAAAAACATGGTCTGGGCCTCGCCTGACATGGCAAATTCACAATCTTTCAACCACGCTGACGTGGCAACAATCAGATTCTCGAACGGTTGCCGCAGATGGTCTTTGAGCGCCGCACGGAACTCGGCATGCCACGCTCTAGTAGTGTTCGCCCGGAGATTTTCGAGCAGACCAAACGAGTTTGGCGAGAAAGTCATCTCGGTCATACCACCGTCCTCGTCAGCTCCTACACGCCCATCACCTCGGCCACGTCGGCATCTGCAAGCATCCGCGCTATGAAGGCCTCGATTGCATGATAATCCTTCGATGTCTTGGGTAGGTTTTGTGTCCAGCAGGTCATCGCGAAGGCATAGGGATCGGTGAAGCAGTTTTTCCTTCGGATCACATAGGGCCCTCGGCGAGCTGCCCATTCAGATGCAGCATCTCTACGCATGCAGTGTGCTCAACTTGCCGACCGCGTTTATCAAGCTCATCTACTGGCGCTTAAATTACCCTTGGGCATCTCAAATTCCACCGACGCTATCATCCGGCATCGCCGCTCAGACGGAGATCCCGCAACGATATTTCTACGCGATCTGGTGGCTACTCCAGACTGATGGCGGAAAGCAAACTTTGCTACAAGCTGCGGCGAACATCTGGAACGAGCACTCTTTACCAAATGCCGTTCCGCCGCATTCCGCATGTGAACAAAACTCAGTCCGTTGCACCCGTCCAGCTGTGTGCTGTCGCTGCGGCTGCGCCAAGGTCTGCTTTTGTAGCGTCTTCGGGGATCAGGGCTTATCCGACGGTGGCATGAACGGTGGCGTTTTGGCGAATGGCAGCCAGAACTGCCCATGTCGAACATGGCGATGTCCTGACTACTGTCGTGCCGGCTTTCAACTGAATAAAAAGATCTACGATCCGTCTGTCGCAGAACGTTAATTTTAACGTCGCGCCATTGTTACATACTCCCCGCATGAGGACAGCATCATCAACGGAGAGCCTCATGAAAAACTGTATTTTACCTTTCGCACTGTCTTTGGCCGCAGCCCCACTGGCAGCCGAGGAAACCTTCACTGCGACCCTGGCGGGTCATGCGTTTCTTCCTGCGCTGAGCCTCATTGCACCTCCTGCTGACGCTCCAAAAGACGCTTGGATCAGCGGCAAGTTTACCGGTGCGGCGCGCAATGGCACACCGATGTCTGTCCCCGGCGACACCGGCGGGCTGCATGGCAAGCGACTGACCGGGCTCAGCCTGCCCTTCATTGGCCAGCCGCTTCAGGGTTTTTCCGGTTTCGCCATGAATCGCGCTGAAGATGGCTCCATTTACGTGCTCACCGACAACGGTTTTGGCTCAAAGGCAAACAGCCCCGATACAATGCTGTTTTTCAGCCGCATGACGCCCGATTTTGAAACCGGTGCTGTGGACGTCCTAGAAACTGTGTTTCTGCACGATCCCGATTTCAAGGTTCCCTTCCGGATCTCTTGGGACGGGACCGACAGCCGCTATCTCACGGGCGCAGATTTCGATCTCGAAAGCATCCAGCGCATCGGTGATACAATCTGGATCGGCGACGAATTCGGTCCCTACCTTATCGAGGCGACGCTGGACGGCCGGGTCAAAGGGATCTATCCGACGATGGTAGACGGCACGCAAATCAAAGGACCGGACACGCCTGGCATCTCCGCTATGTCGGTCAAAGGCACGGATTGGACCGTACCGCGCTCGGGCGGATACGAGGGCATGGCGCTTCAGCCCGGCTCAGACCTGCTCTGGGCAATGCTGGAAAAACCATTGCTGGCGGAAGATGGTCAGAACGAAGGCGACTTCCTGAGGGTTATGGCCTTTGATCCAGCTGCGCGTGAATGGACGGGCGATGGCTTCAAGTTCAAGCTCGCGGAGGGTGCAACGGCGATTGGGGATTTTAACTTCATTGATGAGACCCGCGCCCTAGTTATCGAGCGGGACAATGGTGAAGGGGAACCCTCACTGAAATGTGCGGGTGACTCCCAGCCCGACTGCTTCCCGAACCCTGCAATGGTCAAACATGTTGTGCTGATCGACACCGCCGACATTGATGAGGACGGGTTTGTGCGGCGCATCGGCCAGATTGATCTGATGAACATCGCCGACCCTGACGGTAAGGCGCGCATCACCACCGACGGGGGCGAGGAAGGCCGCTTCAGCCTTCCCTTCTTCACAATTGAAGACGTGATGCGGATCGATGACACCCACATCATGGTTGCCATCGACAACAACCTGCCATTCTCCTCCGGTCGGAAACTGGACGCGGCGGCAGACAATGAGATCGTTCTGCTGAGCGTGGCCGAATTCCTCGCGGCAGAGTAACAGGCAAAGTCTCCCCTCGGAGGAGTACCTTCGAGGGGGACACCTTACTGCTGTTGAAGGAGCTGCAGTGACAACGGCATTTTTGCGTGGATCCTCGCTGGCCAGAAGAAAGCGAACCGTGCAGACACGCCTACGACTATCATCGCCACTGAATACGCCTGGATCTCCCCTTCGGATGGTCCAGTTTCAACGTAAGTGCACAGACGCTTTTCAGTCCATCGGGACGATGCTTTCGGACGCTGGCAGGCGCTAGCCCGACATGAATAGAAATGTACCAATGAATATCTTAAATCATAACGCGCAGACGTCTGGGCACCATTTCACCGGTAATCTCTCCGAAGCGCTTCGATTAGGCTCCCGCATTTTCAACGGACAACGCTTCAGATCGCCTTCTCCGAGATCAGTGGACTGCTTACCAATGAATTTGTAGCGTTATGCCCGTGCGGTCACCGTCACTCCAGCTACCTAACCCAGGTAATGCAGGCCCCTATTTGCTCCGCAAACAAAAACGCGGCCCCCGAAGGGGCCGCGTTTCTCAATTTCTCGCGAGGGATCAGCGCAGCGTCGAGCGGTCGATATCGAAGCGGTCGAGCTCCATCACCTTGACCCAGGCATCAACGAATTGCTGCACAAACAGTGCCTCGCCGTCGCCGGCGGCATAGACCTCGGCCAGCGCGCGTAGCTGGCTGTTCGAACCGAACACCAGATCGACACGGGTACCGGTGCGCTTGACGTCGCCAGTCTTCGTGTCGCGTGCCTCGAACACATCCTGCGTGTCGGTGACTGATTTCCACGTGACGTCCATCTCCATAAGCGCGCGGAAGAAATCATTGCTCAGCGTGCCGGGCTTGTCGGTCCAGACGCCGTGGCTTGTCCCCTCATAGTTGGCACCCAGCACCCGCAACCCGCCAACCAGAACGGTCATTTCGGGGGCAGTAAGCGTCAGCAGCTGTGCGCGGTCCACCAGCAACTTCTCGGCCGAGATCTTGAATTCACGGCTCTGATAGTTGCGGAAACCGTCGACCTGCGGCTTGAGCACGTCGATACTGTCCACTTCAGTCTGTTCCTGCGTGGCATCGCCGCGACCCGGTGTGAAGGGAACGGTAATGTCGTGACCGCCGGCTTTTGCCGCCGCTTCCACGGCCGCCGTTCCCGCCAGCACGATCATATCCGCCATCGAGACAGGCTTGCCAAAGTCCGCGCGGATGGCTTCCAGCTTGTCGAGCACCTTTGCCAGTTGCTTGGGCTGGTTCACCTCCCAATCCTTCATCGGCGCCAGACGGATGCGCGCCCCGTTGGCGCCACCGCGCTTGTCGGAGCCGCGGAACGTCGAAGCGGACGCCCAGGCGGTCGAGACGAGCTCGGCCGTGCTCAGACCAGAGGCGAGGATCATCTCCTTGAGCGATGCGATATCCGCGTCACCGATGAGCTCGTGATCAGGTGTCGGGATCGGATCCTGCCAGATCAGGACTTCGCTCGGCACTTCCTTGCCCAGATAGCGCGAGGTCGGGCCCATGTCGCGGTGGCATAGTTTGAACCATGCACGCGCAAAGGCGTCGGCGAACTGGTCGGGGTTGGCATGGAAACGCTTGGAGATTTCCAGATAGGCAGGATCAATCTTCAGCGCCATGTCCGCCGTGGTCATCATCGGCGGATGCTTGGCGTCGGAGTGCGCGTCCGGCACGGCATCGGCCAATGCGCCATGCGCGGGCTTCCACTGGTGCGCGCCTGCGGGAGATTTCGTCAGCTCCCACTCGTTGCCGAGCAGCGTATCGAAATACGACATATCCCATGTGGTGGGCGTCGGTGTCCAGGCGCCCTCGATGCCGGAGGTGATGGCGTGCACGCCCTTGCCACTCTCGAAGGTCGAGAGCCAGCCGAAGCCTTGCGCCTCAAGGCCCGCACCCTCTGGCTCCGCGCCCACATGGGCCGCGTCCCCTGCCCCGTGCGACTTGCCGAAGGTATGGCCGCCGGCAACCAGTGCCACCGTTTCTTCATCGTTCATCGCCATGCGCGCGAAGGTGTCGCGGATGTCGTAGGCGGAAGCCTGCGGATCGGGATTGCCGTCCGGTCCCTCGGGATTGACGTAGATGAGACCCATCTGCACGGCGGCGAGCGGGTTTTCCAGATCGCGCTTGCCGGTATAGCGGCTGTTCGGACCACCGGAATTCTCTAGCCAATTCTCCTCGGAGCCCCAGTAGATATCTTCTTCGGGCTCCCAGATGTCTTCACGTCCCCCGGCAAAGCCGAAGGTCTTGAAGCCCATATCCTCAAGCGCGCAGTTACCTGCAAGGATCATCAGGTCGGCCCAGCTGATCTTGTTGCCGTATTTCTGTTTGATGGGCCACAACAGGCGACGCGCCTTGTCAAGGTTGCCGTTGTCGGGCCATGAGTTCAGCGGCGCGAACCGCTGGGTGCCGGAGGTGGAGCCGCCACGGCCATCGGCCGTGCGATACGTACCGGCGGAATGCCACGCCATGCGGATAAAGAACGGGCCGTAGTGGCCGTAGTCGGCCGGCCACCAATCCTGACTATCCTTCATCAGCGAATAGATGTCCGATTTTACTGCATCCAGATCAAGCTTCTTGAACGCTTCGGCATAATTGAACACGCCGCGCATCGGGTCCGAGGCGGGCTGGTTCTGGTGCAGCATCTTCAGGTTGAGTTGCTCGGGCCACCAGTCGCGGTTCGACCGTGCCGAGTTGGTCGATTGCTTGGCCGCGCCAAACCCCATCGGGCAGCCGGTTTCGCCGTTGTCTGATCCGTCCATCATGATCTGTCTCCACTATCTGAAAAAATGGTGGGGGATTCGCACCCCTATAGAATGGTTCTAACAAACTGCTGTGATATGTTTAAGTTTGAATTTCCGATTGCCGTGATAAGAAGTACCTATGATCAATTTTACGCTCAAACAGCTGCGCTACTTCGAAGCCGTCGCCCGCACGCGCCATTTCGGCCGCGCGGCGGAGATCTGCGCCATCTCGCAGCCCGCCCTCTCGGCACAGATCGCGTCGCTCGAGACGGCACTGGGCCAACAACTGTTCGAGCGTGGCGCGCGGCAGGTAAGGCTGACCACATTTGCAGAGCAGTTCGCGCCGCGCGCGCGCACCATTCTGCGCGAGGCGGAGGGGCTGTCGGATCTGGCGCGTGGCGCTGGTGGCGGCGCCCTCACCCGCCTGCGGATCGGAATCATTCCAACCATCGCGCCCTATCTGCTGCCCTCGATCATCGGCCACATCACCGCCGCACACCCCAAGATCGATCTGATGGTGCGCGAGACGATGACCCACAAGCTCATCGAGGAGCTGGGCGATGGCAAGCTCGACTGCGCCATCGTGGCCCTGCCCGTCTCCGAACCTGCCCTGACCGAAGTGCCGCTTTTCGATGAGGCCATGGTGCTGGTGCGCCCGGAGCATGACGCTCACCGCCCCGTGCCAGACATGGACACGCTGGGCCAGATGAAGCTTCTGCTGCTGGAGGAAGGGCACTGCTTCCGCGATCAGGCGCTCTCGTTCTGCTCGCTGCGCAACACCTTGCCGCGTGAGGGGCTTGATGGATCCTCGCTCAGCACGCTGGTGCAGATGGTGGGCGCGGGCATCGGCGTGACCCTGATCCCCGAAATGGCGGTCCCTGTCGAGACACGCTCCGCCGCTGTCAACATTGCCACTTTGGGCCCCCCCCACCCCCGGCGCACGGTCGGCATGATCTGGCGAAAGACCTCGGCACTCAGCGCTCAGCTTGATGAGATCGCCGGGCTCGTGCGCGCCGCCGCAGCCACACATCCGGCCTTTGCGATACCCTGAACGTCCTTTCGATCGTGCCGAAGGCGATCCAGCGATCCCGGCGTCCAACCCGATCATACGGGTGGGCAGATTGGTCGAAATGTTGAAAAGCGCACAGAGTGAAGGAGGGGAGCATGATCACCAAATCCATCAAAGTCACACTATGGGTGGGAGCGGCGCCGACCGTCGTCACGCAGACTGACCGCGTCGTCCAAAAGGCGGGCTGGGATAGATTCAGGCCGCGATTTCCATAGTGCCTGAAGAGCAATTGCCGTCCTTTGTGACGGGTCATGCCGCGCGCTCTCCATGCCAGAGAAAGGCAAGGCAGCGCGCCCCGTCGCGCGGTGGCGCTGCGGGGCGGATTATTCCAGCATCATGGCAACCGCACCTCAGCCCGGCAAGACCAGTTGCAAGGTGGGTTTTATCGGGCCAACATTACCTGAGGCCAGCATATTGCACACGATCACATCGGAGGCATAGGGGATAGACCACACCACACCAAGGTGCCCATCGAAACGACCCGCGAGGCGACCGGTGCAGCGGTCCCGATGATCCGTGTATCAGGACAGGCAGCGGTCCCGATGATCCGTGTATCAGGACAGAATGTGTTCACGTCGCCGTTGCTGATTATCAAGGCAGCCGGTGTCGCCAAAAGTCCCAAAGGTCTGGGCCAGGGTCGTCAAGCATGCCCACAGCGCTCCGGCTGCTTCTCTCCAGAAACATCTAAAATTCTTTATATTTTACTTCCCTGAATTCACCTGTTGGACAAACAATATGCCGTATTTGCTCCCCGAAAGGGGGCATCATGGCATTTCAAATAATAGGGATCGACACCGAGTTTGCGGCCGCAACCGGCAGCAATGTAAACACATCACCAGGCAAGTCGCGGTTTGATAACCCCCCGCAGGGCTCCAAGGACCTTGTCATTACGACCAAGGACGGGGACCGTGATCCGCGCCGCTTCGATCTGGGAGACACCTACGATGTGAGCTGGGGCGGTCAGGGTGGCGGCGGTACCATACTGAACGCTGTCGTGGTCCGCTCGGATCTGGCTCCCGGCGGCGGCGGCGGGGTCGTTGTATTCGATGGTATAGACGAAAATGGCAATCCTGCACAGATAATCTGGACGCCCGGCTACAACCTCGAGCAGTGGTATGCGGACAACTATAACCCTTCTGCGGAGCCTCAATTCTTTACCTCGGATACTCAGCCCAACTATACGCACAGCTTTGTATGCTTCGCTGCGGAGACCCGAATAAGGACCCCCACAGGGTATCGCCAGGCAGATACACTGGTTCCCGGCGATATGATCAGCGTATGTGACGGGGAGGCGGAACCTTTGCTATGGGCCTCCAAGTGGTCGGGTCCAGGCCAAGGCAGCGCCGCGCCGGTATGCTTTGCACCCGGCACGATCGGCAATCAGCGCCCCCTGCGGCTTTCACAGCAGCATCGTGTTGTGGTGAAGTCTGCGCAATTGCAGATGCTCTTCGCTCTGGAAGAGGCGCTGGCACCGGCACGCGTCTTTGTGGATGGTCAGTCCGTTCGGTTGCAGGACTGCACGCGCATCACATATGTCCACCTTCTTTTGCAACACCACCATATTCTGGACGCAGAGGGCGCGCGTTGCGAAAGTCTTTACCTGGGTGACGAAAGCACCCGAACACTGTTATCCACGCCCCCGGGCGCAAAATTCCTTGCCGAGCAATCAGGCATACTGCACCACGCCGCAGCCGCACGCCCGTTTCTGTCGATGCACGAGGCGCAACTGTTATTTCGCGGCGGCGGAGCGGCCGCAGCTCCCGCTGCAGCGGCCCGATCTCGTGTCTTGCAAAACGCTATGGTGCGTCCACAAGGACCCTGCTGAATTCATCACGCAGTTTGTTCTTCTGAACCTTGCCCGTCGAACCGATGGGCAGCTCGTCCACGAATATCACGCGGTCTGGGATCTGCCAGCTCTCGACCTTGCCCTTGTAGAACGCAAGCAGCTCCTCTTCGCTCACGTCCCCCGCTTTGATCGCCACCAGCACGGGGCGCTCGTCCCATTTCTCGTGAGCGGCAGCAATAGCGGCGGCGTTGGCAATCGCCGGGTGCGATATCGCAATATTCTCCAGCGTCACGGTGGAAATCCATTCACCACCCGATTTGATGATGTCCTTGGAGCGATCGCGGATGATCATGAAACCCTGCGCGTTGATCGTGGCCACATCTCCGGTATCGAACCAGCCGTCGGCAGTCAGCGCGGTCTTTTCCTTGCCGAAGTACGTATCGACAATCCAGGGCCCGCGAACTTGCAGATCGCCTTGCGTCTTTCCGTCGTGCGGCAGCGTGTGGCCCTCCTCATCAACGATGCGCAGATCGACACCGAAGGGTGGCCGCCCCTGCCCCAGCCGGATCTCGGCTTGCTCCTCGGCACTCAGTGCTTTGTGGCGTTGCAACAGCTGGTTCATCGACCCCAAGGGAGAGGTTTCCGTCATGCCCCAGGCATGAACCAGTTCAACGCCGTATTCAGCGAATTTCGGAATCATCGAGGGCGGCAGAGCGGAGCCACCAACCACCGTGCGCGTCAGGCTCGGCACCTTTGATCCGGTCTCCTTGAGCGCTCCCAGCAGCCCCATCCAGATCGTGGGCACGCCCAGCGCCAGCGTGGTCTGCGTGCTGTCGATGAGGTTCACGAGGCTTTTGCCGTCGAGGTTTGGGCCGGGCAGCACCAGCTTGCAGCCGGTCATGGCGGCGATATAGGGCACGCCCCAGGCATTGACGTGAAACATGGGCACCACCGGCAGGACCGTATCCATGGCGGAGATGTTGATACCGTCAGGCTGGTTGCCCGCAAGCGTGTGCAGCACCGTCGAGCGGTGCGAGTAGAGCACGCCTTTGGGATCGCCGGTGGTGCCGGAGGTATAGCACAGGCTGGACGCGGAATTCTCGTCGATCTCGGGCCAAGGCTGATCCGGATCACCGCTCTCCAGCAGTTCGTCGAAAAACTTTAGATCTGGCAGCGCCGCAGCCGCCGCGTCATCACGCGGGCCCAGCATCACGATGTATTTGCAGTGCTTCAGCGCCGGGGCGAGTTTGGCCGCTGCAGGCACGAACGTCGCGTCGATGAACAGCACCTGATCTTCCGCGTGGTTGATCACATAGACCATCTGCTCGGGGCCCATACGAGGATTGATTGTGTGGCAGACGAAACCGCCGCCCGCGACACCGAAGTAAATCTCGAGGTGCCGCCGATTGTTCCAGGCAATTGTACCACAGCGCGCGCCCTGCTCCAGCCCCAGCTTGCCCAGCGCCGAGGCGAGGCGGCGGGCATTGACGCCGACCTGTCCCCAAGTTGTCGTCTCGGTCCCTCCCGCCGTCTCTACCGAGACGATCTCGCCCGCCGTGTGAAACCGGGCGGCGTGGTCGATCAAGCTGCCGATCGTGAGCGGCATCTGCATCATTTGTCCAAGCATTGGGTCTTTCTCCTGTTCTATCTATGCGGCCACACGGCGCGCGGCGTCTGCTTTTATCATATCTGCGGCACGCTCGGCGATCATGATCGTTGGCGCGTTGGTGTTTCCGCTGGTCACATGAGGCATGACGGAGGCATCGACCACCCGAAGCGCGTCCATGCCGTGCACCCGCAACTCGGGATCGACCACGGCCATTTCGTCGACCCCCATTTTGCAAGTACCCACTGGGTGATAGATCGTATCGGCACGCGACCGGATGATCTGCTCCCAGTCGGCATCGCTCATACCGTCCCGAATACCGAAAAGCTCCTTATGCGCAAAGCCTGCCATCGGCGGGGTCTGCATGATCCGGCGCGTCATCTTTGCGCCCTTGATCAGCGTGTCCAGATCCGCGCGCTCAGCTAGGTAATTGGGATCAATCACCGGCGCGGCAAGCGGATCGGCACTGGCGAGCGTCACGCTCCCGCGCGAAGCGGGGCGCAGCACGCAGACATGGCAACTGTAGCCATATCCCGGATGCAGCTTGCGCGCGTGATCATCGACCACGGAAATCACGAAATGGATCTGGATATCCGGGCGCGCGACGTCGCTGCCCGTCTTGAGAAACGCAGCACCTTCGGCGAAGGGCGTCGCCAACATGCCCCCGCCCGTCTTGCGCCACTCCAGCATGTGACGGACCAGATTGACGGTTCCCCGCAACCCGATCCCGAAATTATCGGTGTCTTTGGATTTATAGGCGAGCGTGAAATCGAGGTGGTCTTGCAGGTTCTGGCCCACACCGGGAAGCGCGTGCACCATCTTGACGCCATGCGGCTCGAGATCTTCCGTCCGCCCGATCCCCGACAGCTGCAACAGCTGCGGCGAATTGAACGCGCCACCGCACAGGATCACTTCGCGGGCGGCCTCGACATGCTTGTCCCGCTTTGCCTGCCGGTAATGCACCCCCGTCGCCCGTTTACCCTCCAGCGACAGGCGCGTGGCCTGCGCGCGGGTGATCACGGTGAGGTTCGGGCGGTCCATGACAGGATGCAGATAGGCGGCGGCGGCAGAGCATCGCTCACCCCGGCGGGCCGCATCGTGGAATTGCGTCACCTGATAGAGGCCCACGCCCTCATTATCGCCACCATTGAAATCAGCCACTTCACGGTGCTGGAGTGCGCGTGCGGCCGCGATGAACGCCCGCGTGATGGGGCGCGGCGATCGCTGGTGCGAGACCTGGAGCGGCCCAGTCCCGCCGTGCAGGTTCCCCGCACCGTCCTCATGGCTCTCAGCGCGCAGGAAATAGGGCAGAACGCTATCCCAGTCCCATCCAGCGCAGCCCTGTGCAGCCCAGCCGTCGTAATCCTCGCGCTGGCCGCGCACGTAAAGCATCGCGTTGATGGCGCTCGATCCGCCCAGCGCACGGCCACGCGGCTGGTAGCCCTGCCGACCGTTCAGCCCCTTTTGCGGCACCGTCCGGAAGGCCCAGTTAGAGATCTTGCCCCAACCGGGCAGCATCGCCACCACTGCAGCGGGCGTCCGGATGAGCAAATGCTCGCCGGTGCCCCCTGCTTCCAGCAGGCATACGGTAATGGAGGGATCCTCGGTCAGGCGCGCAGCGAGCGTGGCGCCGCCTGATCCGCCCCCTACGATCACATAATCATACGCCATGCACTGCCCCCGTTCGCATGGACAAAATAAGGTCAAAAATCGTGCGGCGTGTCCATTGGTTTTTGCCTCGCCTGACGCAGCGACAGCCCAATTATCGCCACGGTCAATGTTATCGTTTTGCGCAGAATTCAATTCAAGTTATCAATCTTGCCATGACATTCGATCAAATCAGAACCTTTCTCTGGGTGGCGCGGCTGGGCGGCTTTCGCAAGGCCGCCGCGCGCCTGCACCTGTCGCAGCCCGCCGTCTCTACCCGCATCGCCAATCTCGAGCAGGAGTTGCGGGTCTCTCTCTTTGAGCGCGGTCCGGGCGCGCTGGTCCTGACCAAGCACGGCACTCTGCTGCTGACCTACGCCGAGCAGATGCTCTTTGTGGAGGAGGAGATCAAACAGCGCGTCGCCAATCCCTCCCAGACCGAAGGGTTGTTCCGCGTAGGCGCGTCCGAGACTATCGCGCAGGCCTGGTTGCCCGACTTCCTCAAGGCGTTCAGCGAGCGATACCCGCGCGTCAACGTCGATCTGATGGTGGATATCTCGATCAACCTGCGCGCCGACCTGTTGGAGCGCAAGCTCGATCTGGCTTTGCTGATGGGGCCAATTTCCGAATTCTCGGTGGAGAACGTGGCCCTGCCCCCTTTCGATCTGCACTGGTACCGCGCAGCGGGCAATCCGCAAACCGATCTGAGCGCCATTCCCGTGATCTCCTACGCGAGCCAGACCCGCCCCTACCGCGAGTTAATGGCGGAGCTGACACGCCGGATCGGACCTCGGCTGCGGGTCTATTCCTCTGCCTCGCTGTCCGCGAGCCTCAAGATGATTGCGGCGGGCATTGCGGTGGGGCCATACCCGCGCGCGCTGGCGGAGGATTTTCTGGCCTCTGGGCGGATCGTCGAGTTTGACCCCGGCTTCGTGCCGCGCCCGCTGGCCTTCACGGCGTCCTACCTCTCCGAACCGCGCAGCTTTCTCGCCGAGACCTCAGCGCAAATGGCCAAGGATGTCGCAGAGCATTGGGATAGAAACCACCTAACTTGAATTCAAATAATCTATCACTCTTGATATAAAATGATAATTTGCACGAAAGTATGGGCTCATGTGAGCATCCCCTGACGTAAGGGAGTTGTCGCAATGTCACTACCATCCACCTCACACCGCGATCTGATCGGCGCAAGTGCTGCCGATGTGCGCGCCGCCATCCGCTCGGGTGCTTACGCAGGCCACACGGCAGGCCTCGCTTCGGGCAAGCTGCAATGCAATCTCGCGATCCTGCCTGAGCGCTATGCCCTCGATTTCCTGCGTTTTTGCCAGCGCAACCCCAAGCCCTGCCCCATCGTGGGCCTAAGCGACAGCGGCGATCCCGCCATGCCTACGCTGGGGCGCGGCATCGACATCCGCACCGACGTCTCCAAATACCGCGTGTTCCGCGAGGGCGTGCTGGCCGAGGAAGTGACCGACATTTCCGACTATTGGACCGATGATCTGGTCACGGTCGCTCTGGGGTGCTCGTTTACCTTCGAGAACGCGCTGCTGCGCCACGGCATTCCCGTGCGCCACATTGAAAGCGGACGCAATGTGCCGATGTACCGTTCCTCCATTGAACTGGTGCCTGCGGGCAAATTCGCGGGCCAGATGGTCGTGACCATGCGGCCCATCCCCGCGCAGCAGGTGGCAGAGGCGACGGAGATTTGCCGCCGCTACCCACAGGCGCATGGCGCGCCCATCGCAGTCGGCGATCCGGCCCAGATCGGCATCGCAGATCTCTCACTGCCCGACTGGGGCGAGGCCGTAGAGATCAGGGATGGCGAGGTGCCCGTCTACTGGGCCTGCGGGGTCACGCCGCAGAATGTTCTGCTCGATGCGGGTCTGCCGCTGTGCATCACCCATTCGCCCGGCCACATGCTCATCGCTGATGTGGCAGAGGATGCCGAAACGACGATCCTTAAAAACTGAACCAGACGAAACTGAACCCTCCAAGGAGTATTTTCATGAAAAAGACACTCACCCTGCTGGTAGCCAGCACCGCCCTCACCACTGCCGCCTTTGCCGAGGATCTCTCGGTCGTGGGCAGTTGGTCCAGCCTGCCGCTCCACAATGCATACGAAGTGCCGTTCTGGAGCGAAACCCTGCCCGCAGCCGGTGACTTCAACGTAGAGCTGACCACGCACAACCAGATGAGCCTCGGGCTGGGCGATATCTACCCGCTGCTGGGGCAAGGCGTCTATGACGTGGCAATGACAGTGGCCGACTACGCGGTTGCCGACGCACCGGAGCTCGAAGGCCTCGACGTACCCCTCATCGCCCTGACCGCAGATGAAGCCCGCGCTATGGTCGACGCCGCGCGCCCCATGGTCGACGACATCTACCGCGACCGCTTCAATTCCCACGTGCTGGCCATCGCGCCCTACCCGCCGCAGGTCGTGTTCTGCAATGCCGAGATCGCCAGCCTTGCCGATCTGGAGGGCCTCAAGGTCCGCGCTTCGGGCCGCATGACCGCCAAGCTGCTGGAGGCATTGGGGGCCGAGGGTGTAAACGTATCCTTCTCCGAAGTGCCGGGAGCCTTACAAAAAGGCGTGGTTGATTGCGCCGTAACGGGCGCAGGCTCGGGCTATTCCGCGGGCTGGTGGGAAGTGTCCACCCATCTGCTGCCGATCCCGCTGGGCGGCTGGGACCCGGTCGTGACCGCGATCAACCTCGACAAATGGAATGATATGTCACCGGAAAACCAGACAATCCTGAGCGAGCAGATCAAGACCGGTTTCGAGGACCCTGCATGGGCAAGTGCGCAAGGTGCGCTCGTGAGTGACATATCCTGCCTCACCGGCATAGGCGAATGCACTTCGGGCGACACCCGCTCGATGACACTGGTCGACGTGCGTGAGGCGGACTTCAACCACGCCCGCGACATCCTGACCAGCGAAGTCCTGCCCGAATGGGCGGAGCGCGCGGGCGGTGACTGGTCTACCCGCTGGAACGACAGCGTCGGCAAGGTCGCAGGCGTCGAGATCAAGTAATCCACCCAACCCAACAAGGGGCTTACCGACATGGAACTCAAGGTGATTGCCATACTGCGCAGGATCAATAAAGGCGTGGCCCTGATGGTCGGCGCGGGCCTGCTGATCTGCGCGGCCTTCGTGCTGGCCGATATCATCCTGCGCCGGTTCGGTACCTCCCTTGGCGGCACGGAGGAGATCGCGGGCTACGCCATGGCGCTCGCGACCGCCTGGGGCATGGCCTATACCCTGCTGGAGCTGGGCCATGTGCGCATCGATATCCTGCGCAGTCAGGTCGACAGCTTCAAAAAGTCACTGTTCGATATTTTCTCGATGATCGTGACGTCGGGCGTCATCGTCACCATCGCGATCAAGGCGTGGCCTGTTCTGGAACGCTCGATCAAGAACGGCTCGACCGCGAACACCCCGCTCGAGACACCGCTGGTCTGGGTGCATTTGCCTTGGTTCGCGGGCTGGGTCTGGTTTGCGGTAATGTCCACACTCGTCACGCTCTGCGCGCTCAGCCTGCTTTTGAAACGTCGCCACGAGGAGACGGAGCAAATCATCGGCGCCTTCGCAGAACAGGATACACTCCAATGATTGGTTTCGTCTCAGTCGCCCTTCTAGGCCTGCTCGCCCTCTCCATTCCTGTGGGCATCGTATTGTTTTTGCTGGGTTTCGGGATCGATACCTTCTTCTCCAGCTTCCCGCTCACTAGGGGACTGGGAAATATGGTTTGGTCCGCGTCCAACTCCGCGACGCTTATCGCGATTCCCTTTTTCGTGCTATTGGGCGAGATCCTTGTGCGCAGCGGTGTCGCCACACGGACCTATGCGGCGCTCGACCGCTGGGTGTCGTGGCTGCCGGGGGGACTGGTGCACGCCAACATCGCGACCGCCACCATGTTCTCCGCCACCTCCGGCTCCTCCGTGGCAACGGCAGCAACTGTGGCAACCGTGGCAATGCCGCAGGCTGAAAAGCTGGGCTATGACCCCAAGCTCTTTTCGGGTGCCATCGCTGCCGGTGGTACGCTGGGCATCATGATCCCGCCGTCGATCAATCTCATCGTCTACGGGTTTCTCACCCAATCCTCGATCCCGCAGCTGTTTCTGGCGGGGCTCATCCCCGGTCTGGCGCTGGCGCTGTGCTTCATGCTGGTCACCGTGCTTATTTGCCTCGTACGCCCCGATCTGGGCGGCACGCGCCGGACCTTCCCTTTTCCGCAGATGCTGCGCGCACTGGTGGATCTGGTGCCGATCCTGCTGCTGTTCGGTGTTATCGTCGGTGCGATCTATGCAGGCTGGGCCACCCCGACCGAAGCGGCCGCCGTGGGCGTCGCAGGGGCCTTCGTCATTGCATTGATCTTCGGCGGGGTATCGTTGGATATGCTGAGCCAGAGCCTTACCGGCACGGTCAAGATCACCTCGATGATCATGCTCATCGTCATCGGCGCATCCTTTCTCAACTTCACGCTCGCTTCAGCCGGTCTGGGCCGCGAATTGACGGAGTTCATGGAAGGCCTCGGCCTTACGCCGCTGAAAACCATTCTTGTGGTCGTTGTCCTCTATATCGTGTTGGGCTTCTTCATCGAGACACTCTCGCTCATGGTCGTCACGATCCCGATCATCGTGCCGCTCGTGCTGGCGCAGGGCTATGATGTCATCTGGTTCGGCATCCTGATGATCGTGCTGATCGAGATGGCCCTCATCACGCCACCCGTAGGCCTCAATCTCTATGTGGTGCAAGGGGCGCGCAAATCGGGCAGCCTCCACGAAGTCATGTTGGGCGCGCTGCCTTATTGCCTCACGATGCTGGCGATGGCCTTCCTACTCATCGCTTTTCCGGGCATCGCGCTGTTTTTGCCGGGCTATCTGCAACAATAACCCTGCCGCTTGCAGCGCGCGCCTGTTCCTGTTGTGCTGGGTGCGCAATCGGCAGGAGACGCAGATGTTTTTGAAAAACACATGGTATGTGGCCGCATGGGACCATGAGATTACCCATGAGTTACAGCAGATCGTCGTGCTGGGCCAAAAGATATGCGTCTACCGCACCACCGGCGGCGGGCTTGTTGCCCTCGAGGATGCATGCCCACATCGCAAGCTGCCGCTGTCCAAAGGGCGCATCAAGAGCGACACGGTCGAGTGCGGCTATCACGGGCTGACGTTTGATTGCGCGGGCCGCTGTGTCTAGGCACCGGGGGCGGCTGGCATCCCGTCAGAGGCACGTGCGCATGCCTATCCGATGCACCTCAAATACGGGCTCGTGTGGATCTGGATGGGCAATCTGGCGCTGGCCGATCCGTCCAACATCTTCGAGATCGAGAATTACGATAATCCGGCGTGGGGCATCAGCCGCGGTGCCGCGATGGAGCTTGACTGCAACTACCTGCTGATGTGCGACAATCTGCTGGACCCCACCCATGTCGCATGGGTGCACCAGAGCAGTTTTGCAACGACCGCCACAAAAAACACCCCCCTGCGCATCACCAAAACCGATACGGGCGTGATCGTGCACCGCTGGATGATGGACCATGAGCCAGCACCATTTTACAAGAAAATTGTGCAATTCTAGGGCAACTGCGACCGCTTGCAGCACTACGAGGTGCGCTATCCCTCCCACGCGCTGATCCGCGCGGTGTTTACCCCTGCGGGCACTGGCGGGCCGGACGGGCCGCTTCATGCCGATACCTTCATCATGGACAGCTATAACTTCATGACCCCCGTGACCGAGGGCCAGACGCGATACTACTGGTTCCAGCTGCGCAATATCCGGCCCGAAGATGCAGCCCTCTCAAAAATGATGAGCGAGGATGTGCCGCACGCCTTTGAGGAGGACCGCGATGTCCTCAACGCCGTGCAGATCGGCATGGCCTCTAAAATCTCGCCGCACATCGACCTGCCCATCCATCCACGGCGGGCAGCTGCGCTTTCGCAGCCGCCTGCAGGCGATGATCAACGAGGAGCGCGAACTCGACCGCCAGATGACGGACTAGCGCGCACAAGGCGGCACTCAACGCAAAAATAATCGCGGATTTGACCTAATATTGACTGGCACATCCGGTCCAGCACGGGATATATGCCCCCGTGCACAATCGTAGGCAGTTGCGGTTGCTTTTGAATGTTTGACCGACAGGACCTGATTTTATGACCTCACATCGCCTCATCCGCGCCGACATGCAGATTTCGGCCGAACTTGTGACCTTCATCGAGGAACAGGCGCTGGCCGGTCTGGATGTGACCGCCGATGCTTTCTGGAGCGGTCTGTCGACCCTGGTCCATGACTTTGGCCCTCGCAACCGGGCCCTGCTGGACAAGCGCGAGACACTCCAGCGCGCCATCGACGGATGGCACATTGCGCGGCGCGGTCAGGCCTATGATATCGCGGCCTATAAGGCGTTTCTGACCGAAATCGGTTATTTACTGCCCGATGGCGATGATTTCAGCATCACGACCCAAAACACCGACCCCGAGATCGCAAGCATCGCAGGGCCACAGCTCGTCGTGCCCTCCACCAATGCGCGTTTCGTTCTGAATGCCGCAAATGCCCGCTGGGGCAGCTTGTATGACGGGTTCTATGGCACCAATGCCATGGGCACCCCGCCGCCTGCGGGTGCGTTCAATGACGGGCGCGGTGCCCGTGTCGTGGCCCGCGCGGCGGTTTTTCTGGACGAGGCTTTCCCTGTCTCCGGCACCAGCCATGGCAAGGCGGCACGCTATGCTGTGGTGGGCGGCGCGCTCATGGTGGATGGCACGGCCCTGATGCGGCCCGAGAAATTCGTCGGCTATACTGGCGATGCCGCCAGCCCCGACACGGTAGTGCTGCGCAACAACGGCTTGCACGTCGAGCTGGTCTTTGACCGCAACCACCCCATCGGTGCCACCACGCCTTCGGGCCTTGCCGATGTGCGCATGGAATCCGCTATCTCTGCTATTGTGGATATGGAGGATTCCGTGGCCTGTGTGGATGCCGAGGATAAGGTGCTCGCCTATGGCAACTGGCTGGGCCTGATGAAGGGGGATCTCTCCGAGACATTTGCCAAGGGCGGCACGCAGATCACCCGCGCGCTGCACGCCGACCGCAGCTATACAGGCGCGCAGGGCGGCACCCTCACGCTGAAGGGCCGCGCCCTGCTGCTGGTGCGCAATGTGGGCCATCTAATGACCAACCCCGCCATTCTGGACAAGAGCGGCAACGAAGCGTTCGAGGGGCTGATGGATGCGATGATAACGACGCTCATCGCGATGCATGACCTGAACAAATCGCAAGGCCTGCGCAACTCCGTTTGCGGCTCCGTCTATGTGGTAAAGCCAAAGATGCACGGCCCCGAGGAAGTCGCATTCTCGGACGAGATTTTCACTCATGTGGAGAAAGCGCTCGGCCTGCCCGCCAATACCGTCAAGCTCGGAATCATGGACGAGGAGCGGCGCACCTCCGTGAACCTCAAGGAGTGTATTCGCGCGGCATCCGCCCGCGTGTGCTTTATCAATACCGGATTTCTGGACCGGACCGGCGACGAGATCCACACCTCGATGGAGGCGGGCCCCTTCTCGCGCAAGGATTTCATCAAGCGCAAAGGCTGGATCACCGCCTACGAGAACCAGAACGTCGATATCGGTCTGGAATGCGGCCTGTCAGGGCGCGCGCAGATCGGCAAGGGGATGTGGGCGGAGCCGGACAACATGTACGGCATGCTCGACGCCAAGATCGACCACCCCCGCAGTGGTGCCAATTGCGCATGGGTGCCCAGCCCGACGGCCGCGACCCTGCACGCGCTGCACTACCACCGCGTAGATGTGTTTGGCGTTCAGGCAAAACTGGCCAAGGGCGGCCGCCGCGCCTATGTCGAGGCGCTCATGAGCATCCCCACCGCCAGCTATCGCCGCTGGACCAAGGCGCAGATCCGCGCGGAGGTCGAGAACAACGCCCAAGGCATCCTCGGCTATGTGGTGCGCTGGATCGATCAGGGGGTCGGCTGCTCCAAAGTGCCCGACCGCAACGATGTGGGCCTGATGGAGGACCGCGCCACCTGCCGCATCTCGGCGCAGCATATCGCCAACTGGCTGCACCACGACGTTGTGAGCCATGCAGAAGTGACGGAAATCATGCGCGACATGGCGCAGGTCGTGGACCGCCAGAACGCAGGCGATCCGCTTTATAAACCCATGGCACCATCCTTTGAGGGCATCGCCTTTCAGGCGGCCTGCGATCTGGTATTCGGTGGCACTAAAGACCCCTCCGGCTATACCGAGCCCACGCTGCATGCGCGCAGGCTCGAGCTGAAAGCGCAACAGCACTAAAACACAAAAGCCCGCCGCATCATGTCGGCGGGCTTTTTTCTAGGCCTCTGCACCAATCGCCGCAGACAGATCACGCGCGGCCTCCATCACCGCCTCGCTGAAAGGCGCAATCATGTCCGCGCCTACCCGCGAGGTGGGGCCAGAGACGGAAATACCCGCCACCGCCTCCCCGTGAATATCGAAAACGGGCGACGCGATGCAGCGCATGCCCAGATTACGCTCCTCCCCGTCGATGGCGAAACCTCGGGTACGGGTGATGTCCAGATCAGCCTGCAGGGCGGCCACATCGGTGAGTGTAAATTCCGTAAACTGCTCCAGCGCGCCCTGCGCCAGTACCTTTGCCCGCCGTGCAGACCCCATCTGGGCCATCAGCGCCTTTCCGATTCCGGAGGCATGCATCCGCGACAGCGTGCCGGGCGGGAAAAACGCGCGGATGGTGGCGTGAGTCTCAACCTGATTGACGAACAGAACATGGCCGTTCTGCTCGATCCCGAGGTTGGCGGTCTCGCCCGTCCGCTCCATCAGCGTGCGCAGAACGGGGCGGGCGCGCTCCACAAGACTGGTGCGGCGCAAGAACCGCGCGCCGATGACAAAGGCGCGCGGCCCAATCTGCCAGATCTGGTCGCTCTGGTCGAATTCCACCAATCCGCGCCCCTCCAGCGTCACGAGGATGCGGTAGACGGTGGCGGGGGACTGGTCCAGATCGGCGGCCAGCGCCGAGAGCGTGCGCCCCTGCCCCTCGCTCAGGAACTCGAAGACCTCCATCGCACGGTCGAGTGATTTGATGGTGTTCTGCGCGGTTTTGTCGCTCCAGTCGCGGGGTCGCCCGAGGGATTTACGCGCCGTTTGAGTCGTTGATCGTGCCACAGACCTGCAACTCCCTTCAAAATATGAAAATCTCATTCACCTTATGAAAAATGTAACCAGCTGACAATAAACAAAATTCACGCAAGCTGTCGAAATGAAAAATGTTTTCAAAAAAATATCAATGCGGCAAGCCGCAGCGTAGGGTGCGAGCAACCCTCGTAAGGAGACCGTCATGAGCTTCCAGAATCCTGTTTTCATCCCCGGCCCCACCAACATGCCGGAGGCCGTGCGTCTGGCCTGCTACATGCCCACCATCGACCACCGCTCCCCGATTTTCGGGACGATCCTTCATCCGTGCCTCGACGGTGTACGCCGGGTGCTGAAGTCCGAGAGCGCGCATATCTTCATTTTCCCTTCGACCGGCACCGGTGGCTGGGAAACGGCGATGACCAACACGCTGAGCGCGGGCGACAAGGTGCTGGCTGCGCGCAACGGCATGTTCAGCCACCGCTGGATCGACATGTGCCAGCGCCACCACCTTGATGTGCAGGTCGTCGAGACACCATGGGGACAAGGGATTCCCGCGGATAAGTACGAGGAGATCCTCAAAGCCGATACCGCACACACGATCAAGGTCGTGCTGGCCACGCACAACGAGACAGCGACTGGTGTGAAATCCGACATCGCCGCCGTGCGCCGCGCTCTGGATGCCGCGGGTCACCCCGCGATGCTCTTTGTGGACGGGGTAAGCTCCATCGGCTCGATGGATTTCCGCTTTGACGAATGGGGCATCGACGTCGCCGTTACCGGTAGCCAGAAGGGCTTTATGCTGCCTGCGGGTCTGGCCATCGTCGGCTTCTCGGACAAAGCGATTGCAGCAGGCAAGACCGCCGGCCTGCCGCGCACTTTCTTTGACGTCACCGACATGCAGAAAGGCTATAATAATAACGCCTTCCCCTACACCCCTCCGGTCGGTCTTATGAACGGGCTGAAGCTGGCGCTCGAGATGATCGAGGCGGAAGGGCTGGAGAACGTGTTCGCCCGCCACACCCGCATCGCCACCGGCGTGCGCCATGCCGTTGACGCCTGGGGGCTGAAGCTTTGCGCCGCGTCGCCCGATCTGTATTCCGACAGCGTCTCGGCGATCCTGACGCCCGAAGGGTTCAACGCGACCGACATCGTCACCCGCGCCGACAAGGTGTATGGCGTTGCATTCGGTGTGAGTCTGGGCGAAGTTGCGGGCAAGGCCTTTCGCATCGGCCATCTGGGCAGCCTCACGGATGTTATGATGTTGAGCGGTCTGGCCACCGCCGAGATGTGCATGGTCGATCTCGGGATGGACATCAAACTGGGTTCCGGCGTTGCCGCAGCACAGGAATACTACCGCACTACCGCAAAGACCTGAGGACACCGCGATGTATATACCCAACTTTGACGACATGCTGGCCGCCCACGCGCGGATCATGCCCTACATCCACCGCACGCCAATCCTGACCTCCTCCTATCTGAATGATCTGACCGGCGCGCAGCTGTTTTTCAAATGCGAGAACTTCCAGAAGGCGGGCGCGTTCAAAGCGCGCGGCGCGTCGAATGCGGTGTTCGGCCTTTCCGACGAAGATGCCGCGAAGGGTGTGTGCACGCACTCCTCCGGCAATCACGCGCTCTCGCTCAGCTATGCGGCGGGACGGCGGGGCATCCCGTGCAATGTGGTCATGCCGCGTACGGCGCCGCAGGCGAAAAAGGACGCGGTGATTGGCTATGGCGGGATCATCACGGAATGCGAGCCATCCACCACCTCGCGCGAGGAGGTTTTTGCGCAGGTGCAGACCAAAACGGGCGGCGACTTCGTTCACCCCTACAACGATCCGCGCGTGATCGCGGGGCAAGGCACTTGTAGCTTTGAATTCATGGAGCAGATGGAGGCGGAGCACGGCGGTCCTGTGGAGATGATGGTGGCGCCCATCGGTGGTGGCGGCATGATTTCGGGCACCTGTTTGACCCTGTCGCACATCGCGCCAAATATCCAGATTATCGCATCTGAGCCCGAGCAGGCCGACGATGCCTACCGCAGCTTCAAGGCAGGGCATATTATCGCCGATGATGCGCCAGATACCATCGCGGACGGACTGAAAGTGCCGCTGAAGGATCTTACATGGCATTTTGTGTCCAACCATGTGAGCGATATCCTGACCTGCACGGAACAGGAAATCATCGACGCAATGAAGCTGACGTGGCAGCGCATGAAAATCGTGATCGAGCCAAGCTGCGCAGTGCCGCTGGCCACGATCATAAAGAACAAAGACCGGTTCGCAGGCAAGCGTGTCGGCATCATCATTACCGGCGGCAATGTCGATCTCGACCTGCTGCCTTGGGTTAAATAAGGGGAATAGCGCTATGAACAAGCATGTAAATCTCGAAGAGTTCGAAGTAGGTTACGACATTCCGGCAAAGCCCGGCATGGATGAGGCCGACATCCAGACGCCCTGCCTTGTGCTCGATTTGGACGCGCTGGAGCGCAACATCAAGAAGATGGGTGATTTTGCAAAAGCAGCAGGCATGCGCCACCGCAGCCACGGCAAGATGCACAAATCCGTCGATGTGCAGAAATTGCAGGAAAGCCTAGGCGGCGCCTGTGGTGTGTGCTGTCAGAAAGTGTCGGAGGCCGAGGTTTTTGCGCGCGGCGGGATCACGGATGTGCTGGTCTCCAACCAAGTGACCGCCCCGCAAAAGATCGAGCGTCTGGCGCGTATCCCGAAGCTGGGCGCGCGCGCCATCTGCTGTGTGGATGATCCTGCCAATGTGGTCGATCTGTCTGCGGCGGCGGTGCGAAATGGCACGACGATTGAGTGTCTGGTCGAGATTGATTGCGGCGCAGGCCGTTGCGGCGTAACCACCACACCACAGGTCGTGGAGCTGGCAAAGCTGATCAATGCTGCCGATGGACTGAAATTCGCAGGGCTTCAGGCCTATCAGGGCGCGATGCAGCACCTCGACAGTTTTGAAGAGCGTAAGGGCAAGACCCAGATTGCCATCAACATGGTGCGCGATGCGGTCGAGACGCTCAAGTCCGAAGGGCTGGAATGCGATATCGTCGGCGGCGGCGGCACAGGCAGCTATTATTTCGAGAGCGCCTCGGGGGTCTTCAACGAGCTTCAGTGCGGCTCCTACGCCTTTATGGATGCCGATTATGGCCGGATCCTTGACAAGGACGGCAACCGCATCGACGAGGGCGAATGGGAGAACGCGCTGTTCATCCTCACCACCGTGATGAGCCACGCAAAGGCCGATAAGGCCATCGTGGATGCAGGCCTCAAGGCGCAGTCGGTGGACAGCGGGCTGCCTTTCATCTTTGGGCGCACGGACGTCAAATACGTAAAATGCTCGGACGAGCATGGCGTCGTGGCCGATCCGGAGGGCGTGCTTAAGGTCAATGACAAGCTCAAGCTGGTGCCGGGTCACTGCGATCCGACCTGTAATGTGCATGACTGGTATGTCGGCGTGCGCGGTGGCAAGGTCGAGGCGGTATGGCCTGTCTCGGCGCGCGGCAAAGCCTACTAGGGAGCTCCTCGCTCTCCCTTCGGGCGCTCCTCGCAAGGGAGGGGGGCCCTGATCTGACACAAAGGAATACCCCATGCTGATCGTCGCCGAGCGCGAAATTGCCAACCTCATGACCCGCGCGGCTGCATTCGATGCAGTCGAGGGCGTCTTTGCCGCCATGGCCTCGAAGGATGCCTATAACTTTCCGGTGATCCGCGAGGCGATTGGCCATGAGGACGCACTTTATGGTTTCAAGGGCGGATTTGACCGCACCGGCATGGCTCTGGGGCTCAAGGCGGGGGGCTATTGGCCCAATAATCTGGCCAAGCACGGCCATATCAACCACCAGTCCACGGTGTTTCTGTTTGATCCCGACACGGGCATGGTACGCGCGATGGTGGGGGGCAATCTGCTGACTGCGCTGCGCACGGCGGCCGCGTCGTCGGTCTCGATCAAGCATCTGGCGCGCAAGGATGCAAAGGTGATGGGCATGGTCGGTGCGGGTCATCAGGCAACGTTCCAGCTGCGCGCCGCCCTCGAGCAGCGGGCCTTCGAGAAGGTCATCGGCTGGAACTACCACCCCGAAATGCTTCCAAATATCGAAAAGATCGCCAATGAGGCAGGTGTGCCGTTCGAGGCCGTGCCGCTGGAGCGGATGGTCGAGGCGGATGTGGTGATCTCGATCACCTCGACCTTTGCGCCCACGATCATGGCGGATCACATTGCACCCGGCACCCACATCGCCTGTATGGGCACCGACACCAAGGGCAAGCAGGAGGTTGAGGCCGCCCTGCTGGCGCGTGCCACGGTGTTCACCGACGAGGTGACGCAATCCGTTAGCATCGGCGAAGCGCAGCATGCGGTGAGCGCGGGGCTGATCGAGATCGGGGATGTGCATGAACTGGGCGCAGTGATCAATGGCACGCATAAGGGGCGCAGCTCGAACGACGAGATCACGCTGTTTGACGGCACCGGTGTCGGCCTTCAGGATCTCGCAGTCGCCGCTGCGGTGGTCGAACTGGCGGTCAAAAATGGTGTGGCGATCGAGGTAGATTTCTAGGCACACCGCTGCTTGCACCCCGTTTTGAATATGATCATACCAGTGCCGTGCGGACCCCCGCGCAGCACAAAAGGACAAACCCTATGCGGATCGCCATCAACGGCTTTGGACGGATCGGCCGCACAATTCTGCGCCAGATCCTGACCACTAACGCCCATGACAATATCGAGGTAGTGCGCGTAAACGACATCGCGCCGTTGGAGACCTGTGCCTATCTTTTCAAATACGACAGTACCTTTGGCCCCCTGCCCTTTGACGTGACCCGCGAAGGCGCAGGCCTTCGCGTGGCGGGGCGGCTCATCGAATTCTCGCACGATGCCGATCTGGGCAATGCGGCGCTGCCGGAGCTGGATATCGTGCTGGAATGTACCGGCAAGATGCACAGCCGCGCGATGGCAGAGCGCGGATTGAGCGCAGGCGCACGCGCGGTGCTGATCTCGGGGCCCTCGGCCTTTGCCGATGTGACGACCGTGCTGGGCGCCAATGACCACAGCATGGGCGCCGCGCGGATCATCTCGAATTCATCCTGCACCACCAATGCCATCGCACCGCTGCTGCGCGTGCTCGACAGCGCGCTTGGGATTGAACGCGCCCATGTCACCACGGTACATTGCTACACCAGCAGCCAGCCCATGGTCGACGCGCCGCGCGGCGATCTGGCGCGCAGCCGCGCGGGGGCGGAATCCATGGTCCCTACCACGACCAGTGCTGCGCATGAGCTGGAAAAAGTGCTGCCGCGCATCGGCGCGCGCGTTAGTGTGGCGGCCCTGAGGGTGCCGAGCCTGAGCGTGTCGGCCATCGACGTGACGCTGCAACTCTCGACCCCTGTCGGGCCTGATGTCGATGCCTTCGTGCGCGGCATCGCGGCAGGGTCGGAGGTGATCGGCATGACTGAGGATCCGTGCGTTTCGCGCGACATGCGCGGGCGGCCTGAATCGCTCATCCTCGGGCTGACAGAAACGCAAAGCATCGGGGAAACGCAGCTGCGGCTCTTTGGGTGGTACGATAATGAATGGGGCTTTTCTGCCCGGATGATCGACATGGCCCGCAAGCTGGTCCAGCGCAACGCCTAGCCGCATATGGCCAAACTTGGGCCAGCACCGAAGAAAACGACAGGAGAGACCCATGGCCGGATATCTGACCACCCATGTCCTCGACACCGCACGGGGTTGCCCTGCGGCAGGTCTCGTGATCGAGCTCTACCGCATCGAACTCGACGCGCGCAGCCAGCTCGCCACGCTCACGACCAACGCGGACGGACGCACGGACAGCCAGATCTTGCCCGCAGCGGAGTTCCGTTTCGGCACATACGAGTTGGTGTTTCACGCAGGGGCGTATCTCGACAGCATTGGCACTGCGCCCGAAGCTCCGAGATTTCTCGATCTGATCCCGATCCGCTTCGGCATGTCGCAAGATGTGCACTATCACGTGCCGCTACTGCTCTCTCCTTACGGGTATTCGACTTATCGCGGCAGCTGATCGCGCTTGGCTTTTAGCCTCCGAACCGGAATAACAAGGAAACGCACTGTCTGCTCCACGTGAGCTTTCCGAAAGGCTGCCATGTACGATTTCGCCATCATCTGGGACTGGATCGCCTTCTCGGTCCGCTGGCTCCATGTCGTGACCGCGATGGCGTGGATCGGTGCGTCGTTCTTTTTTATCGCGCTCGATCTCGGCCTGCGCCGCGCTGCGAATGCGCCGCAGGGCGTTTACGGAGAGGAGTGGCAAGTTCATGGCGGCGGGTTCTACCACATCCAGAAATATCTCGTGGCTCCCCCCAATATGCCCGAGCATCTGATCTGGCATAAATGGCAAAGCTACATCACCTGGGTCTCCGGCGCGGCACTCCTGATGATCGTCTATTGGGTCGGTGGAGAGATCTACCTGCTCGACCCGACCAAGGCGGATCTGGCGCTTTGGCAGGGCATCGTGATCTCGGGGGCCTCGCTCAGCATTGGCTGGCTTACCTATGACGCGATGTGCAAGTCAAGGTTAGGAGAGCGCTCTACCCTCCTGATGTTGCTTCTCTTTGCGCTTCTGGTGGTGATGGCCTGGGGCTACAATCAGATATTCACGGGGCGCGCCGCACTGCTCCATCTGGGCGCGTTCACCGCGTCGATTATGACCGGTAATGTGTTTTTCCAGATCATGCCGAACCAGCGGATCGTTGTGGCCGATTTGATGGCAGGCCGCACGCCCGATGCGAAATATGGCAAGATCGCCAAGCTGCGCTCGACCCACAACAACTACCTCACCTTACCCGTGATCTTCCTGATGCTGGCCAACCACTATCCGCTGGCCTTCGCAACAGAATACAATTGGCTTATCGCAAGCCTGATTTTTCTCACCGGCGTCACGATCAGGCATTATTTCAACACCCTGCACGCCACCGGCGCCGGACCGCACTGGACCTGGGCCGTCACTGTGCTGTTGATGCTGGTGATCGCCTGGCTCTCGACCGTGCGCGGCCCCAACAGCTACGAGATCGCCGATAGCCGTGATCTGACCGCCTATGAGGCGCGGTTCGCCACCGCCCGCGGCTTCGACGCGGCCTATGATGTGGTGCTGGGCAATTGCTCGATGTGCCACGCCCGCGACCCTGCATGGGAGGGGATGCACTGGGCACCCAAAGGCGTGATGCTGGAGACCCGCAGCGATGTGGCGCGGCACGCCGAGCAGATATTGCTGCACGCGGGGCTGAGCAATGCCATGCCCCCGCCGAACGCCATCACCACCATGACGCCCGAGAGCCGGGGCGTGATCGTAGCCTGGGTGCGTGGCGCGCGGGGAGGCTAGCATCGCTCCCGGCTTTCCAAAAAATGCCAATGTCGTGGCCGCCCTCGCGCGGGCGGGAGCCGGATTTGACAACAGGAGCGTAGAGGAAAAGATCCCCCCGCCACGGACCCCGCCCAATTTCGAGATTAACGTCGATGCAGCCTGCAGGGGCTGAACGCAGGACTGCCGCACTCATAAGGCGCAGCAGCCCAACTTTTAACCTACCACGTTGAATCCCGGGCCGTAGGGATAGCCCGTTATGTTCTCGCTGCCGTTCGCCCCGATGATCAAAATATCATGCTCGCGGTAGCCCCCGGCGCCGGGGCGCCCGTCCGCAATCGTCAGCATCGGCTCCATGGAGATGACCATTCCGGGCTCCAGCACGGTATCGATGTCCTCGCGCAGCTCCAACCCCGCCTCGCGGCCGTAGTAGTGAGAAAGAATGCCAAAGGAATGGCCGTAGCCGAAGGTCCGGTATTGCAGCAGGTCACGCTCGGCGAAGAATGCGTTTATTTGGTGCGTGATCTCGGCGCAGCTGGCCCCCGGCTTGAGCAGGCTCATGCCGTATTCATGCGCCGCGACATTGGCCTCCCAGATCCGCAGACTGGCATTGTCCACGTCGCCAACGAACATCGTCCGCTCAAGCGCCGTATAATAGCCTGAGATCATCGGGAAGGTGTTTAGGCTCAGGATATCACCGTGCAGGAGTTTGCGGCTGGTGACGGGGTTATGCGCACCGTCGGTATTGATGCCGGATTGAAACCACACCCATGTGTCGCGGTACTCCGCCTGAGGAAAGAGCCGCGCGATTTCCAGCTCCATCGCGTCACGCCCGGCCATGGCCACGTCGATCTCACGGGTGCCGACGCGCACAGCATCCCGTATTGCATATCCCCCCACATCGGCAACCTTTGCGCCTGCACGGATCAGATCCAGTTCGGCATCGGACTTATGCATCCGCTGGCGCATGGTAGCGGGCGCCACATCTATGCAGACTTTCGGCTCCAAAAATTCATCGAGGAGCACCTTTTGAATGACGCTCAAATGATCTGCTTCGAACCCAATCACCTTGCCGGCCCCCGTCACGCCCTTAATCGCGCGCCAGTAGTTGTTCCGCTGCCAATCGGTGTAGGTTATGTTGTCACCGTGGCTGCGCCGCCAAGGCTGGGCCGCGTCGATCCCCGCACTGAGCGTCACGCTGTCTGTCGGCGTCACAACAAGGGCATAGGGCCTGCCGAAGGCGCAATATAGAAATCCCGAATAATACGCGACATTGTGCATCGAGGTGAACACGCAGGCTTGCACCCCAGCACCTGCCATTTCGGCACGCAGCTTGGACAGCCGGTGATCATACTCGGCCGGCGCGAAGGGGAGCACGCGGTCTCCCTGATGGAAACGGTAGTTTTGTGGACGGTCCATGACCTACTCCTTCAAAAGCGCGAACCGCAGATGCTAGGAGAAGGCAGACCTTCCCGCGCACGTACGGCACAGCAAGATCCCGGCGTTCAGGAAGGTTTTACAGGATCGCACTGTGTGCGGGCGACGCCATCGCCAACCTGTCCTTTTAAATGCACTGCAACCCGTGATCGTGGCAAGGCTTATTTTCAGGCCGCCGGTCCCCGCAGCCACTGCCTGCGACCCCTCGGTAGGTGATCAAAAGCCGCACCTTTGATGCAGCCGGCAGGCGCCTGCGTTATCCTTGGATCAACAGGGTGGAATTCCTCAAGATGATGTTGCTGATGCGCTGGCGCTTATCGATCTGTTTCAAGCCAATAGGTAACGAGCAGCCGATCTTTCAAAATAATCAGCATACTCATCAAAATCCGGATCCCGCGACGCCGCCAGGCCCCCTGTTCGACACACCCTGCCAGCTGATCCGGCGATTCAACCAGCATTTGACCGCCGCGTTCCGAACACGCCTCGAAAGTGAGGAGCATGATGTCACCGCAGTTGAATTCACCCCAAAGTGCAGGCAGGTCTGGATAACGTGAGGCTGGTGGGGAGCATCCCCCACGACCGACCGATCATCGGCGGTCGCGGTAACCGGCTTGTGCCCAATGCAGCATATAAACACGGCTGTCAGCTCGTTCTCACCACGAGCCGCGCGGAGCAATTGAAGCAGATCACACCCCTTGCCGGTCCCCAGTCGCGAGAGAGCGTGACCCAGCTGACCGAGGCCGAGCACGCCATGCTGGTCGCTCTGCTGCAATACCGCTTCAACTGCCTGCGGATCAGGCCGCGCGAACAGGCGCGGCTTTTTCCAGCGGCAAGGACCATACGACGCACAAGCCCCGCGCCGTGCCGGGCAGCGGGGAGAGGATCTCGAGAGTGCTGCCAGATTGATTACAGAGTTCCTGCACGATCGACAGACCAAGGCCGAAACCTTCAGACGTGGGCGCCCGGCGGAAAAAGCGGCTTTGGACCGCGTCCAGCTCGGCGGGCGTGAGTGGATCGCAATCATTGGAGATCAGTACACGCCCGGCAGTGCCGGCATCTACCAGAACGGTCCCGTCACCCGAGGCGTGTTTCACAGCGTTATCAAAGAGATTGGTGAGGATGATCCCGATGGCATCGGGGTCAATGAGGCTGATCCATTCGCCCTGTGGCGCGATAACTGTCAGGTTCGGCGGCGCGCCACTGCGCTCGCGCATCTCCCGTAACAGCAGGCTGATCACTGGCCGTACATCCGCAGGCGCAGCGGCGTTTCCCAGCCCTGCTTGCGCGCGGGCCATCTGCAAAAGCCGCTCGATCAGCCGTGTCAAACGCTTGAGACCCTGCTCGATCTCGGCAGCGCTCTGGATGCTAGCAGGATCTGCGATCTTCGCCCGGAGCCGCTGAACCTGGGCGAGACAGATCGCCACCGGTGTGCGCAACTCATGCGCAGCGTTGGTTGCAAAGGCACGCTCGGCCCCCAGCGCAGCATCGAGCCGTGCCATGAGGATATCGATCTTGGCCACCGCAGGCTCGATCTCCGCAAAGGCATTCCGGCGGCTTATGGGCGTCAGATCATGGGCATTCTTGGTTGCAATGTCGGCGGCCAGATCGACGATCACATCAACAGAGCGCTTTACCGCGCGAAACGCCGCCAGCGCCACCAGTCCCCCGAGCAGCGCAAAACCCGCAATGACCCCCATGACGACATCTCTAATCGCCTCATTCCGTTCGGCCATCGGGGCTGACACGATGACTGCCAGTGGGCCGGATCGCAGTGCCGCGATGCGGTCGTCCTGCACGGTGCTCAAACCGGGCTGCACAGGTATCGCCAGCGGAACCGGGCCCGCTCCCGCAGACCTGATCAGGACAGTCCCTGTCTGCTTAACAATCCAAAAAGAGGAGCGCTCGTCAGAGCCATGGGTCTCCCTCTCGAACGCCAGCAACTGCGCAAGATCACCCTCACTTCCTCCCGCCTGCCTCGCCTCATACACCGCGAGGATCAGATGCGCCTTGCTGCTCAGCGCCAGATCCTGAAGCTCGTCGTATTCCTCGAGCACGAGCGTGTAGACGATAAACACGCCCAGAATCGCTGCCAACGCACTGGGCAACAGCGTTGATCTGAGCAATGTACGCAGGAGACTAGGGTTGTGTGGTGTCATGGACTGAGAGAATAGCCCATGCCACGGTGCGTCACTATGAGATCCTTGCCGAGCTTGCCACGCAAGCGGCTGATATGAGCCTCAAGCGCATTGCTCTCGACCTCCTCGCCGTAGGCATAGACCGCAGCCTCGAGGCTCTCCTTGGGGACGATCTTGGATTTCCGGCGCAGCAGCACTTCAAGGACGGTCCATTCCTTGACAGTGAGACGCACATCCTGCCCTGCCCTGATGACGCTATGATCCGAAAGGTGGATGACCATATCGCGGAGCTCGACCGTCTGGGTGCTCTGGTCCATGCTGCGACGACACACCGTTTGGATCCGTGCCTTCACTTCGTCGAGATCAAAGGGTTTGATCACGTAATCATCCGCCCCCCGGTTCAGCCCGTCGATCCGGTCCGAGACCTTGTCGCGGGCGGTCAGGATGATGATCGGTGTGCTGATATGGCGGTCGCGGACCGCGCTGAGGAACGACAGCCCATCGCCGTCGGGGAGTTGCAGATCCAGCAACACCACATCGTATTCAAGCGTGCGGATCGCGCTGTTGGCCTCGTCGAGCGTCGTGAACCATTCGACGATATGATGGTCCGCCTCCAGATGCTCGCGCAGCGGACGGGCCAAAGCACCCTCGTCTTCGATCAGCAAAATGCGCATGGTGTATCCTGCAAATGCGGTTGTGGCCTCGGGGTCAGCATAGAACAACGGGGGAAACTTACCATACGTCGCCGCGATCAGGGAGTACCCATCGCGCGGACCACGACCCCGATCAGATACACGCCATTGGCACACAACAGGCACATCGTCGCGAGCGATCCAAGATCCTTCGCATCACGGGCAAAGACCTGCCAATCGGGCGCAAGATGATCCACGATGCATTCAATCGCAGTATTGAGCGCCTCGACCGCGATCAGCACCAACAGCAGCACCGCCATGATGCAATATTCGGCCAGCCCGGCTCCGGCGAACGCCAGAACAGCCACGCAAACCGGCACCGCCATCAAGATGTGGCGGAACGCGGTCTCCTGCCATAGCCGCCTGATCCCGCCAATGGAATAGCCTGCAGCAGCGAAAACATGTGCAACGCCGGTGATGCGCGCGGGCTTGAGGCGGGAGACGGGACGGGTCAATTTCTGACTACCTTTTCGAAGTTGCTGCAAGAGGCGAATATATCGAGCTCCGGGTCACGCTCAGATGTCTCGATATCGAGCATTCCTAGCACGGAATGAAACAGGTTGTCATGCGACAGCGCGGTATCGGTTTTCGTGGCAACACACCCCTTGTCGATGCCGAACTCGTTTTTGAATTCCTGCGACATCCAAAGGATCATCGGTACTTTTGTCTGATAGTCCGGTGCCATGAAATAGGGCGAGCCGTGCAGATACATACCCGCTTCCCCCAGCGATTCTCCGTGATCGGAAACATATAGGAGTGCGGTGGAGAGCTGTTCCTGCGCCTGCAAAAACGCGATGGTCTGCGCCAGTATTTCGTCGGTATAGGCGATCGTGTTGTCGTAGGCATTGATGATTTCCTGCGCAGAGCACAGCTTGAACTCGGCGGTGCGGCACGCCGGGGTGAACTGCTCGAACTCATCCGGATAGCGCAGATAATACGTGGGCCCGTGGCTGCCGATCTGGTGCAACACCAACACAGTATCCTCAGTGATGCCCGCGGCATATTCCTCGAGCGCTGCCATAAAGATACCGTCCATACATTCGCCTGCAGCACAGAACTCCGCATTTTCAGTGTTCGTCATCGTGCGCTTCGGGATGCGGTCCGCGATATTCTTGTCACCGGTGTTGTTGTCCCACCATTCGACATGAAGGCCAGCGTGGCTCAGCACATCGAGCAGATTTTGCTGCGACAGCCCGTTCTCGTAGGAATAGGTATCGCGGGTGTGCTTGGAGAACATGCACGGCAGCGATGTGGCCGTAGCGGTCCCGCAGGAAGAGACATCAGTGAAACTTACGACAGGCAGTTGTGCGAGACGCGGGTTGGTCTCGACGCCGTAGCCGTTGAGGCTGAAGTTCTGGCTGCGCGCCGTCTCCCCAGCCACGAGGATCGTAAGCACAGGTTTGGATCCTGGCACATAGGCAGGGCCCTTTGCGGCATCTTGCCCGATGTCTACCAAGACGATGTTTTTCGTTCTCACCTGCATTTTTGCATAACGGATCGCACTGACCACCGGCATGCCGGGCTGGAAGCTGCTCATGTAGTCCTTACGCTCGCGCAAGATCGAGGAATAGGATTTCAGATCGCTCATCAGCAGCCCCGCCGCCATTGCCAGGCCCAGCGCACAGAGTACGACAGGCTGCACCGCCGTGCGCAGCCCTCCATAGCGCTTGACCCGGACACACAGCAGTACGGCCGCAGGCAGCACTCCGAACAGCACCACATGGGTGACGAAGCTTAGGGTAATGAGGTGTTTGGATTCCGTCACAGTCGTTACCATGACGTTCTGGATCATATCCCGGTCGATGATGACGCCGAGCCTGTCCATGTAATACGACGTCACAGCACTCAGGATCACCATGAAAGCAAGCCAGGGTTTGATGAGCCAAGGATAGCTAAAGAGCGCAAAAAACGCGAAGGTGAGCATGAACACCGCCAGCACGAAGCCCGCGAATGACAGAGGATGTCCCGAAAACACCTCCGCTCCGATGCCCCAGAAGGTGGCGTTGCTGGCGATGAAAATATACGCCAGTGTGATGAGGATCAGTGCGACGGGCGAGATAGGATAAGCCGCGCGCAGGGCGGCCATGCGTGCGGTCAGATAGGAAAATAGGGGCATTTGGGTCAACTTCACTGCTGTTTGAGCAGTCCTGACCACGCCAACCTGACGCGAACCTTATGACACCTATTATCCTGTCAGGCTCAAGCCGGTTGCTTCGCATCCGCGCGATGCTCCAGCCCGCCGAGAGCCAGCATCAGATCCAGCACCTGCGCACCCCCTTGCCCGTGCCGCAGCGCACAGAACACGAAGGGCCGCCCGCCGCGCATCTTCAGGCTGTCACGCTCCATCACATCGAGCGAGGCGCCCACATGGGGGGCAAGGTCGGTCTTGTTGATCACGAGAATGTCCGATTTGGTGAGCGCGGGCCCGCCCTTGCGCGGGATCTCCTCGCCCGCCGCCACGTCGATCACATAGATCGTCACATCGGCGAGTTCGGGTGAAAACGTCGCGGAGAGATTGTCTCCACCGCTCTCGATCAGCACGATATCGAGATCCGCGTGGCGGCTGCGCATCTGCGCGATCGCGGCAAGATTGATGGAGGCATCCTCACGGATCGCCGTGTGTGGGCAGCCACCGGTCTCGACCCCGATGATGCGGTCCTGCGGCAGGATCTGCATCCGCATCAGCGCTTCGGCATCCTCCTGCGTATAGATATCGTTGGTGATCACACCGATCGAGAAATGCGGGTGCAGCAGGCGCGCGAGGCAGGCGGTGAGCGTGGTCTTGCCCGCTCCCACGGGGCCCCCGATGCCGACGCGCAGCGGTCCGTTTAGTTTGGTCATGAGCGGAAAATCCTTGGTTGAAGCGTCTCGTGCCGCATGGCGGCGATATCGGAGGCGAAGGCAGTACTGTGCAAATCTTCGAGCGTCGTGCCGCGCGACTGCTCGGCAATCTGCGCACAAATCGGCGCGAGGGCGGCAAGCACCCGCTGACCTTCGGTCTGGCCCAGTGGCACGCCGCGCACGGCAGCCGAGACCAGATTGGCCGCGAAAGCCTGAAGATAGAGCGTGACTGTCAGATCAGCATCGAGATGCCGTCGCGCCGCCGCCGCGCCAACGGCGACAGGGTAGCAAAATGCTTCGCCCTCACCGCCCCAGATCGCAGTGGTCGTCTGGCCGAATGCTGTGCCCTGAAGTTCTGTCTCCATGACGCGCTCGCTCGTCGCGGCAAAAGCAAGAGCGGCGTCGTTCACGCCCACCAGATCGGCCGGGTTGGCATAGGCAGCCCGCAGCACGATCGCGTCCGTGCGCCCCGATCCATGCTCCAACACTTCGGCCAGCCATCCCTCCAGATCCTGCGGCGTTACGATCATCGCTTCAGCAATCGCCGTCTCCAATCCGTGCGAATAGGCGAAAGCACCCACGGGGAACGCAGGCGAAAGCCATTGCGCAAGGGTCATCACATCGCTGTCAGTGCTCATGCGCTGTCGCACCGTGCTCATGGCTGTGCGTGCGCCCATGGCCATAGGCACCGCCTTCGGGGGTGAAGGGCGCCGTCACCGGCTCCACCACTGCGCCCAGATGCTCCAGCATATGCCCGATCACGGCATCGGCCTGAATGAGCAGATGATCCGCGTTTATCTGGCAGGGCGTGTGCCGGTTGCCGACGTGCCACGCCAGCCGGACGAGATCCGGACCAGAGATCTTATAGAGCGCTTCCGTGCGCGCCGTTATCGCCACCAGCGTGCCATCTTCGAGTTCCAGCGCGTCGCCATCGTCGAGCGAGGTCGTGTGCTCCAGATCAACGACGAAAGGTGCGCCGTCCTCCATGCTCAGACGTTTGCGGCGCACGAAACGCTCGGTGTAATCCAGCGCACAGGCGCGCGCGGGCCCGGACCAATGGCCCTTTCGGTGCAGGATCTGGGCGACGGGAAGAGATGTCATTGAGGCCTCCTAAAACATGAAATAGCGCTGCGCCATCGGCAGCACCTCGGCGGGCTGACAGGTGAGCAAAACGCCGTCCGCGCGGACCTCGTAGGTCTCGGGGTGTACTTCCATCTGCGGCAGCGCGTCGTTGTGGATCATATCCGCCTTGCCGATGGTCCGCGTGCGCTTCACGGCCACAGTTTGCTTTGCTAGCCCCAGCGACGCGGCGATGCCCGCATCCTGTGCCGCCTGTGAGACGAAACTCACCGACCCGTGGCGCAGCGATGTGCCGAAGGCGCCGAACATCGGGCGGCTATAGACCGGCTGCGGCGTCGGGATTGAGGCATTCGGATCACCCATTTGTGCAACCACGATCGTACCGCCCAGCAGGACCATCTCGGGCTTCACCCCGAAAAATGCAGGGTTCCACAGCACAAGATCGGCGCGCTTGCCCACCTTGATATCGCCCAGAACATGGCTCACGCCCTGCGCTATCGCCGGATTGATCGTGTATTTCGCGATATAGCGGCGCACGCGGAAATTGTCGTTTTCCCCCGTCTCCTCTGGCAGCCGCCCGCGCTGTTTCTTCATTTTGTCCGCCGTCTGCCACGTGCGGATCAAAACCTCGCCGACGCGGCCCATCGCCTGACTGTCGCTGGCGATGATCGAAAACGCGCCCATGTCATGCAGAATGTCCTCCGCCGCGATCGTCTCGCGCCGGATCCGGCTTTCGGCAAAAGCGACGTCCTCCGGGATCGATTTATCAAGGTGGTGACAGACCATGAGCATGTCGAGATGCTCTTCAAGAGTGTTCACGGTAAAGGGGCGCGTTGGATTGGTCGAGGAGGGCAGCACATTGGCATCGCCGCAGATCTTGATGATGTCCGGCGCGTGACCGCCTCCCGCGCCTTCGGTGTGAAACGCATGGATCGTGCGCCCCTTCATGGCTGCGACCGTATGCTCGACAAAGCCGCTCTCGTTGAGCGTATCGGTGTGGATCATCACCTGCACGTCCATCTCGTCGGCCACCGACAGGCAGCAATCGATCGCGGCAGGCGTGGTTCCCCAATCCTCGTGCAGCTTAAGCGAACAGGCCCCCGCTTCGACCATCTCGACCAGTGCGGCAGGCTGGCTCGCGTTGCCCTTGCCCGACAGGCCGATGTTCATCGCAATCCCGTCAAAGGCTTGCAGCATCCGCCCGATGTGCCAGGGTCCGGGCGTGCAAGTCGTGGCGAGCGTGCCGTGCGCAGGGCCCGTGCCGCCACCAAAACAGGTTGTGACGCCCGAATGCAACGAATCCTCCATCTGCTGGGGACAGATGAAATGGATGTGGCTGTCCATCCCTCCCGCTGTGAGGATCCTTCCCTCTCCCGCGATCACTTCGGTCCCCGGCCCCACGATGATATCGACACCCGATTGCGTATCGGGGTTACCGGCCTTGCCGATGGCGTGGATTAACCCGTCCTTCAGCGCCACATCGGCTTTGTAAATGCCCGAGTGATCCACGATCAGCGCATTGGTGATGACCGTGTCCACCGCCCCGCCCGCCCGGGTGACCTGGGACTGGCCCATGCCATCGCGGATAACCTTGCCGCCGCCGAACTTCACCTCTTCGCCGTAGGTGGTCAGATCGCGCTCCACCTCGATGATCAGATCCGTATCGGCAAGGCGAACGCGGTCGCCGGTGGTGGGACCGTACATGGCGGCATATTGCGCGCGGGGGAACTCGACAGGCATGGGCGCTCCTTCAGCTTTTCAGGAAATTCGGGCCGCGCTTGGCGAGGCGTTTGGAATTGGCACGCGTCTTGCTGCGCACCGGTTTGATTGCCGCCGCCAGAATCTGATCGGGGCGTTTGCCCGTCATCACGGCGCGGTTGGCGGCGACGATGCTTTGCGTCACCGCTTGTGTCTTTTCGCTCATCATGCGGTCGTTTTCGGCTTTGGTGACGGACCAGATACCCGCCATCCCCCACATGCGCATCGCGATCACCACATTTGCCTCGGCAGCCATCATCCCGAGCTGGAGCGCATTTTTCCAGCTGTCCGTGGGTTGTGCCCGCTTGCCCATCACAGATCTCCCATGACCTGAGCGTTAAACCCGAACACGCGGCGCGCACCGCCGATGGGGATCAACTGGACTTCACGGCGCTGTCCCGGCTCAAAGCGCACGGCAGTGCCTGAAGCGATGTCGAGACGCAGCCCATGCGACTGCGCCCGGTCGAATTCCAGCGCCGGATTGGTCTCGGCAAAATGATAGTGACTCCCGACCTGAATGGGCCGGTCGCCGGTGTTCGAGACCATGAGCGTGATCGCCTGAGCACCGGCATTCAGTGTCAGCGTGCCCGCAGCTGGAAAGACCTCGCCGGGGATCATCTGCGGGTCCAAGCCAGAAGCGCGGCCCCACCGATCACCAACAGGCCAACGGTGAGAGGAAGCCAATTGGGATCGCTGACGTGATGATGCAAATGCTGGCTCTCGTGGGCCGCTACAGCGGACGCGAGAGGCATTAGTAGTAGGCTGCGCAGAATAATTTTCATGTCTGTTTTCTCCTTGGGCTCAACGAATTGGATTGTGGACGGTGACCAGCTTGGTCCCGTCCGGAAAGGTCGCCTCAACCTGCACTTCGTGGATCATCTCGGCGATGCCTTCCATGCACTGGTCGCGGGTGATGACATGGCCGCCCGCCTCCATCATATCAGCGACGGAGCGGCCATCGCGTGCGCCCTCCACCACAGCATCGGTGATCAGCGCGATCGCCTCGGGATGGTTGAGCTTTACGCCGCGCGCGAGGCGTTTGCGCGCCACTTCGGCCGCCATGGCGATCAGCAGTTTATCTTTTTCGCGGGGGGTCAGTTGCATGAGTCAAAGGCTCCAGGACGTGGGCAAGGGCGAGGTCGAGAGGTGTTCGAGCACGGGGATCAGGCTTTTTCGCAGGACAAAGCTGTCGGCGGCCAGAAGGCGCACCACAAGCAGATCATCACGCAGCAGGCTGGCACCGGCGGTGGCGGGCAGCAAGGCGCGGACAGGATCCAGATGGCGTGGTGCATCTGCACAGACCAGCACGACACTCGCCATCGCGCCTGCACCTGCGGCAATGGCGGAGCGGGCCAGATGGGCGGTGGCATTGCCCGCAAGATCCATCCCGTCGAGGTAGAGCGGACGGCCCTCGCGCATGATGCGGATCCGGTCACTGAACACCACATCGTCCAGCACCTCGGGCATCGTGGCGCGGCCAAACACCAAGGGCTCTACCATCAGCAGCCGGGCATCAGTCGCAAGCGTTATGTCCAAACGCCGGTGCAGTGCGCTGCGATCAAAAAGGATCAGCTCCTGCGGGAGCCATTTCAGAAAGCCGCCACCCTCCACATGGAGCCGCGTGGTGACCTCGCCTAGCTCACCCGGCTGCGCGCGATACGCCCGCTCCGCAGCCTGCGTGGTGAGCGATAATGTCGCGCCCTGCCCGACAGTAATATCGAGGGCAAACCGATCACCACCGGTGATGCCACCGGCCGTATTGACGAGGATAACTTCGCAATCAGCGCGGTGCGTCCGCGGAAATACAAGTTTCATCGAGCCGGATTGCCTTAAATCCTTCAGTCGTGTGATGCCGCCCTCATCGCCGTAAACCGAAAGCGCGCCAGCGCCCACGGCACGGGGCTGCGGCTGCACGGCGGCACGCGTGTCTATGGCGAGAAACTGGTTAATTTGGTCGCTCCGGAGGGTTGATTTGCCCAATATCACCACAGCACCAAAGCGATTGGCAGGTCTTTGACCAGAATTTTCCAGACCGCTTCCGATATTGGGCTGAAAATGACCAAGGACCTCAAATTGTGCCTATTTTTTGGGCGACACTCTTCACTTTCAGCGCACTTGGGATGGAAAGAGACGAACGAAAGGGAATCAAAATCAAGCGCCCGGACAAGATGTCTCCAACCATCAGATATAGGGATACATCGCGCTAAAAAGTGAGCTACAGGGAGGCATGACCCCGTTTGTCCTCTCCTCACTCGTCGATCTCGCAAACCTGTCTGTGGACAGCATCATCGACGTGCGCGCGCCATCGGAATTCGCACAGGACCATCTGCCGGGCGCAGTAAATATGCCCGTGTTGAGCGACGCCGAGCGCGCGCGGGTGGGCACGATCTACACCCGCGACAGCCCGTTTACCGCGCGCAAGATCGGCGCAGCGTTGGTTGCGCAGAACACCGCCACGCATTTGCAGGGACCACTCGCAGGCAAGGACGGTGGCTGGCAACCGCTGGTCTATTGCTGGCGCGGCGGCCAGCGGTCAGGCGCGTTCTCCACAATTCTGGATCAGGTCGGCTGGCGTGTGCACCTGCTCAAGGGCGGCTACAAAAGCTATCGCAGCGCCGTGGTGAGAATGCTCTATGATACCCCGCTGCCGCACCGCATCATCCTCATTGATGGGGGCACCGGCACGGCGAAAACCGCCCTTCTACACGAGATGGCGACACAGGGCGCGCAGATCCTTGATCTGGAAGGACTGGCGGCGCATCGCGGCTCCCTTTTCGGAGCGACCGGGAAGGACCAACCCGCGCAGAAGATGTTCGAGACGCGGATCGCAGCCGTGCTGGGCACCCTCGATCCAGACAAGGTCACGTTTGTCGAGGCGGAAAGCTCCAAGATCGGCGAGCGGCTGTTGCCCGCCTCGCTCTGGGCTGCCATGCTGACTGCGCCGCAAATCCGCATCACGGCGCCGCTGGCGGCGCGCAGCCGTTTTCTGTGCAACGCCTACGCCGATCTGACCACCGACACCGCCGCATTCAGCGCTCTGCTGGAGAGGTTGCGGCCCTATCATCCGGCGGTGCAGATCGAGGAATGGCGGGCGCAGGTAAACAAAGGCGCGTGGCGCGATCTCGCGGCAGGGCTTATCACGCACCACTACGATCCGCGCTACGCCAAATCGGTCTCGCGCGGCGATGGAATTACCCATCCCCTTGCCCTGCCCGATCTGGAGCCGTCGACGTTGGCGCGCGCGGCAGCGACTCTCACCGCCAACTACCGTTAACGCGGCGGCAAACGCACCGCTCCGTCGAGCCGGATCGTGGTGCCGTTGAGAAACCGGTTCGTGATGATCTGCCCGGCCAGCAGCGCGTATTCCGCGGGCGCACCTAGACGGGCGGGAAACGGAATGTTGGCGGTGATCTTCGCAGTCACCTCTTCGGGCAGGCTCTCCATCATCGGGGTCATGAACAGACCCGGCGCGATGGCCATTACGCGGACGCCCGATTGCGCAAGCTCGCGCGCGGCCGGAAGGCACATTGACGCAATCGCCCCCTTGGACGCCGCATAGGCCGCCTGTCCCAGTTGCCCGTCCTCGAACGCGACCGATGCAGTGTTAATCACCACGCCGCGCTCGCCGTCTTCCAGAGGCTCCTGCGCGGCCATGCCCCGGGCGGCGTGGCTCATTACGTAATAGGTGCCGAAGAGATTTATCTTGAGCGTGCGCTCGAACACGTCGAAGGAGAGCTTGCCCTCCCGCCCGACGATGCGCGCAGCAAGGCCCACGCCCGCGCAACTGATTGCGATGCGCGGGGCTGCACCTAACTGCGCACTGACGCTCTCGAAGGCCGCGCCGACGGCGGCTTCGTCACTCACATCTGTGTGCACCGCGATGCCGTCTATCTCGCCCGCGACGGCCTGCGCGCGTGCGAGATCGTAGTCAAGGATCGCAACCCGCGCGCCCTGCTCCGCCAGATGGCGCGCGGTGGCCGCCCCCAGACCGCTGCCACCGCCCGTCACCAGTGCGATTTGTCCCGAAATGTTCATCTTTGCTTGCTCCCTTTCAGATTTGCCCCAAGGCATACCCATATTGTGGCCCGAGTATAGCATTTCTTTCCGGCACATCCTCAGGCCGGGAAATCAATGAAGCCAGAGTTTGCCAAGCCGATCTTGCAGGCGTAAGCAGATCCGGGGAACCACGGCGGCCCCTGTCATGCAAGAGGACATATGAAATCCCCATCCGTCAGCCTGCGGCGCTTTGGCGTCCGCTGGGACAGCCAGACACCGGCCCTGCGGGGGATCTTGCTCATGTGCCTGTCCACGGTGGCTTTTTCCGTCATGCACGGGCTGGTGCGTTTTGTCTCGGAGGTGTTGCCGCCCTTCCAGATCGCGTTTTTCCGCAATGTATTCGGCCTCGCGTTCCTGCTGCCGCTGCTGCTGCGCTCGCGCTTTGCGGTGCTGCGCACGCAGCGGATAGGGCTGCATGCGCTGCGCGGGGTGATCAACATCGGCGCGATGCTGATGTTCTTCACCGCCCTCTCGATCTCGCCACTGGCCAAGGTTACCGCGCTGAGCTTTACCGCGCCTATCTTCATGGCCGTGCTGTCGGTGCTGGTGCTGGGTGAGCGGTTTCGCCTTTACCGCTGGCTGGCGATTGCCTGCGGCTTTGCGGGTATGCTGATCATTCTGCGTCCAGGACTGGTGGCCGTGGATACCGGCGCGCTCCTTGTGTTGGGGTCCGCCAGTCTTTGGGCCGTCGCGATGGTGATCATCAAGATCTTGTCGCGTACCGAAGCAAGCCTGACGATCGTGGCTTACATGGGCATATTTCTAGGGGTTTTCTCGGTCTTTCCGGCGCTTTGGGTCTGGGAGCCTTTCGGGCTCGGGACACTCGGCTGGCTGGTGCTCGTCGGGCTTTTCGGCACGGTGGCGCAAATGTCGCTCAGCCAGGCCCTCAAAGAGACCGACCCCACCGCCCTGATGCCGTTCGACTTTCTCAAGCTTATCTGGACCGCGCTGATCGGCGCGTGGTTTTTTGCGGAAATCCCCGATGTGTTTACGCTCATCGGCGCGGCTGTGATTTTTAGTTCGGGCCTTTTCATCGCCCTGCGCGAGCGGCAGGTGAACAACCGCCCGCTCTAGTTATCGTCCGACCTAGATCTTGCGCCCCGCCGCCTCCCAATAGGGCGCGCGCAGCCTCGGTTTGAAGATCTTGCCGCTGTCCTCGCGCGGCAGGGCCCTGTGAAAATCAATGATGCGCGGATGTTTGAAGCGCGCGAGCTTACCCTCAAGATAGGCCAACACCTCGTCCGCATTATAGTGCCAGCCCTCCATGGGCTCGATGGCGGCCACAATCCGCTCTCCGAACTCAGGATCGGGCGCGCCGAACACGGCCACATCGCGGATGAAGGGCGCGCGCATCAGAACCACCTCGATTTCGGCGGGAAAGATATTCGCGCCGCCCGAGATGATCATATCCTTCTTGCGGTCGGTGATGAACAGATAGCCGTCCGCGCCGAGCCAGCCCAAATCGCCCACCGAGAAGTGACCGTGCTTTTCAGCCGACGCCCGGCTCTCGGGATCGTTGGAGTAGTCGAAGCCGCCGAAGGCCTCCATGTGCGCGTGGATCTCGCCCACCTCGCCGGGGGGCAGAGGTGCGCCTGCCTCATTGAGGATCATCACCGTACCGCCCATCTGCATCCGCCCGGCGGTGCCGGGACGCGCCAGCGATTCCTCGGACGATACCATGGTCATAAAACCGATTTCGGTCGCCCCATAGCTCTCCCAAAAAACCGGCCCCCACCAGTCGATCATCGCCACTTTGAGATCATGAGGCCAAGGCGATCCGGTGGAGACGCAGAACTCGACCGACGACAGATCGTAGCGCGCCTTGACCTCTTCGGGCAGCTTGAGCATCCGGCTCATCATTGTCGGTACGAGGTAGATATGTGTGACACGCTGTGCCGCGATGGTTGCGAGAAACGCCTCCGGCTCGAATTTGGGCGCGATCAGTGTCGAGACGCCGGGGCTGACGAGCGCGGCGCTGGTGAGGGTCGAGGGTGCGGAGTGATAGATCGGGGCTGCGGTGAAAAAGCGCGACCCGGGGGTCAGGCGCATCATCTCGCGGCCCACACGGGCGAGCACCTCCTCGAAATCGCGGCGCGGGCCGGATCCGGTGCGCCGGACGCCTTTTGGGCTGCCGGTGGAGCCGGAGGTATAGCGCATCAGCGGACGCATCATGGCGCGGACTGCGATGGGCGCCTGCGCATCGACCAGCGCGGACCATTCGGGAATGTCTGGCGCCGCAGCCGCGGCCTCAGGCGTGATATCGTAGGCCGTGCGAAGCGCGGGCGCGGGCGTGACGCCGATCATGCGAAGCCCCTCCAGCGCGCTGCCCAACCCCGCGATCAGATCGCGGTGGATGATCACCACACGCGCGCCGCTGTCGGCGCAGATCGCGCGCACATCGTCAGCGGCCCCGTGCCAGTTGAGCGCCACGATCACCGTGCCCGCGAGCGCCGCCGCGCGCATGATTTCAAGCTGTGCAAGATCGTTGCGCAGGATCACGGCCACCGCCTGATCCTCTCCGGCTCCCATGGCTATGAGCGCCGAGGCCCCTTGCGCCGCGCGCGCTTCCAGTGCCTCACGGGAACATTTACGATCAAAATCGGCAACAAAAGTATCCGGCACCGTATGTCTCCCACTGGCGTTTGCCCGACCTGCTGCGGGTATTCCATGATGGGCGGTCGCGCCCTGGGGATCAAGCGTTGCCTTGCGTGCGCGCGACGGCATTTGTTATCTTGCGCAACAGCGCGCGACACGTCACCGTCTGCGCAAATCAAAAACCTAGGAGGAGGACCATTGATGAATACCTTTCTGAAAACCGCCGTCGCTGCACTTGCACTGAGCGCGCTCGGCCTGACTGCCGCATCCGCCGAAACCCGCATCACCTATAAATCCGCCAAGACCGGCTCATCCTACTACCAGATGGGTGTCGAGATCGCGGAAGCCATGAAAGGCGGCACCGATGGCGACGTCATCGTGACGCTGGAAGAGAGCCAGGGCTCGGTGCAGAACGTGATGGAAGTTCGCGCGCGCGGTGGCGATTACGTATTCACCACCCCCCCCGCACTCGTGGGCCTCGCGCAGGGTGGCAAGGCCATGTTCGAGGGCAAGGGAGATCCCAAGTTCGACGAGATCCGCGCGCTCTTTCCGATCCCCTCGCTGACCATGCATTTCGTGATGTCCGCCGACAGCGGCGTAACCGATATCACCGGGCTGGAAGGCAAAACGGTGCTTTTGGGCAAGGGATCTTTCGGCGCGACGGAGGGAGAGAAATATCTTGAGCTCTTCGGCCTCACCGAAAAGGTGACCATCGCCGATGCGGAACTGTCGAACGCGGTGGCAGCCCTCAAAAACGGGCAGATCGACGGCTTCGTGACCGCAGGCTCCTGGCCCGCACCAAACGTGATCGAAGCGGCAGCCTCGACGCCCGTCACGATCCTGTCGATGACCGATGAGCAGATCGCGCAGACCAAGCGCACTACGCTTACGATCCCCGCAGGCACCTACGCAGGTCAGGACGCCGACATCACCACCACCTCCCTGCCCGTGGTCGCCTATTCCACCACAGCGATGGATGACGACACCGCCTATCTGTTGACCAAGACCTTCTGGGAGAGCAAAGCAAACCTCGGCGAGACGTCGCCTTGGTGGAACGGCGTTGATCAGGGCTTGATGCCGACGATCGAGAGCACGATCCACCCCGGTGCGCAGCGCTACTACGTCGAGGCGGGCATCGAACTGACCGACGCGCAGAAGTAATCTGTCGCAGGCCGGACCCGTTCCGGCCTGCCTTTACCCGCAAGGCTCTCCCATGCACATGCTTCCCGAAGGACGCTTGCACGCCGCATTCTGGCTGCTGCTGGCGACAGGCCTTGTCGGCTATCACCTTGCGCTGATCTTCTCCGGTCTGGTCCCCAATCTGGTGAGCCGCCCGCTGCACATGGCGTTTATCCTGCCCTTCGTGCTGGTCTACGGTGTCGAGGGACGGACCCGTATAATCAGCGGTATCCTTCTCGCCCTGCTCGGCGTTTCCGCCGCGCTCTGGATCGCGGTGAACAGCGATCGTCTGGGAGATCAATACGGGTTTCTCGAATCCGATTTTCAGCTCGTCGTGGCGACCGTACTGCTGGGCGTCACGCTGGAAGCGGCGCGCCGGGCCATCGGGTGGCCCCTGCCCATCGTGGCGGGGCTGGCGCTGCTCTACGGGCTGCTGGGCCAGCATATCCCCGGCCAATTCGGCCATTCCGGCACACCCACCGCCAGCTTCATGGGCACGCTCACCATCGCCGAGGGCGGCATCTGGGGCTCGCTCACCGGCGTTTCCGTGGGCGTGGTGGCGATCTTCGTGATCTTCGGCGCGGTTCTCAATGCGGGCGAAGCAGGACAAGGCTTCATGAACGTCGCGGCGGCCGCTGCCGGGCGGCTCAAGGGCGGTGCGGCCAAAGTCTCGGTGATCTCATCCGCGCTCTTCGGCTCCATCTCCGGTTCTGCTTCGGCCAATGTCGCCTCAACCGGCGCCGTCACCCTGCCCGCCATGACTAAGCTGGGATACCCTAAGCGGCTGGCGGCGGCAGTGGAGGCTGTGGCCTCTTCGGGCGGGCAGATCATGCCACCGCTGATGGGTGCGGGTGCCTTCGTCATGGTCGAGCTTACGGGCGTCCCCTACACCTCGATCATGGCAGCGGCGGTGCTACCCGCCTTTCTCTATTTCCTTGCGGTCTGGGTGGGCATCAATGCCTATGCCAGCCGGTTCGAGCTGCGCGGGGTCGAGCCTGCTGACAGGCCCGCTCGCCGTGATGTGATTGTGACCTCACTGTTCTTTCTGGTGCCCTTCAGCGTCCTTCTCTGGGCGATGTTCGGCGCGAAATACACGCCCGAATACGCCGCAGCGCTCGCCATTCTGGCCGGTGCGGTGCTGCTACTTATCAACGGCGATCTGCAAAGCCGCCGCGACCAGATCATAGACCGTTTCGTGAGCGCGGTGATGAATGCCGCCCGGCAAGTTTCGATGATCGCCGCGATCATTCTGTGCGCCTCGATCATCATCGGAGTGCTCGGCGTCACCGGGTTGGGGGTCAAGATTACCTCGCTTATTCTGGAAGGCTCGGGCGGGCTCTTGTGGCCGTCGCTGCTGCTCACCGCCTTGGCGTGTCTGCTGCTGGGCATGGAAGTGCCGACCACGGCAGCCTATGTAATCTGTGTCTCAGTGGCGGGGCCCGCGCTGATGCAGTTGGGGCTGGAGCCGTTGCAGGCGCATCTGTTCGTGTTCTGGTTCGCGCTCTTGTCGACGATCACGCCCCCGGTGTGCGGCGCGGTGTTCATCGCGGCGGGGATGATCGGGGAGAACTGGCTCAAAGTGGCGCTCACGGCGATGGCGCTGGGGGTGGGCCTTTATATCATTCCACTGGGGATGATCGCCAATCCCGACATTCTACGACTGGCGGAGCATCCCGTCGCCGCCTTGATCGCAACGGTGCGGATCGCGGCAGGCCTCGCGCTCGTCTCCTACGGGCTCATCGGCGCGCGACGTGTTTTGCCGACACTGGGCATGGTCACTGCGGGCCTGTGTGTGGTTTTCTCGGGGCTGGTCTTTTAGGAGGGGATGCTGCCCCGGCATGGCTTTCTGAGGCGGGTCATAGCGGGCTTGCCCTTGACTGGCCCGACGAGAAATTCGCCCCGCTGCCCTTTTGACAATTTGCCGTCTTCATACAATAGCATCAGTCCTTCTCAGATGGCTGGACCGCCACCTGCGGCGTGGTTGCGCCACAGAGAGCCTGAGACCAGTTCGGGTGTGGGCAGGTCTCGTGAAAGCAGATCAAGCGAGCGAGGCGGTCCGCGCGGACGCCGCGGACGCGAGAAGTCCCTCGTCGTGCCTCGCGCGTGGTCCGCTGCGGTCTGAGACGAAACGGTGAAGCTGTTCATTCCCCTCGGCATTTGCCTCCGGAAGGCTCCCCCATCCGAGCCACGTCCATGCAAGAAGCGGCCGGTTGGCAGCGCGGCGGAGAGCACTAGCCTCCGCCTGTGCGGTCTCACAGCATGCGCACAAGCATCCAGAGGCCCATCCCCAACATCATCAGATTTTCCGTAAGCGAAACAAAGCCCAATGGCACGTTGCTGTCGCCGCCCACGCAGGCGCATTTGAGCTCGTGTTTGTCCACATAGACGGCCTTGATCACCGAAACCGCACCGATCCCGCCGATCACGATCGCCACGGGAGCCGCCAGCCACAGCGCCGCGCCTGCCGTCATGGCGATGCCCGCGAAAGCCTCGCCGAAGGGATAGACCTTGCCGTAAGGCACCCAGCGGCGGGCGAGAAGATCGTAATTGAGAAACATCGTGGAGAAGCCCTCGATATCCTGGAGCTTTTGCACCGCAAGAAAGCACATCGAGATGGAGATGAACCACTCAAACGCGCGCAGCGTAAGGATGCTGTCGAAGCTCGCCCACGACAGGCCGAGCGCCATCAGAAGCGCCACAGCGAAGATGGCGATGACCGGCTGGTAGGACGTCCCGGACTGCTGGTCCTTCGGCTTGTCGAGGTTGAAATGGATGCGCAGTTCATCATAGCCGCCGACCCGGTCGCCTCCGATAAATGTCTGCGGTGTGGTTTTCACCCCGTGCTTTTCCATGAACGCATCGGTCTGCGCGCGGGTCTCGAGGGGATGGTCCTCGACCTCGTATCCCTGCCGCTCCAGCAGATCCTTGGACTTGAGGCCATAGGGGCAGGTATGATCAGGCATCACCATGCGGTAAAGCGTGGCGACTTTGGTCTG
>Ga0307981_1000120_pt1 | contig 82061 bp, 82 predicted proteins | sample OrgLakmetagen987_FD_201849 | JGI IMG/M metagenome (GOLD analysis project Ga0307981, IMG submission 201849) | Saline water microbial communities from Organic Lake, Antarctica - #987 | ecosystem: Environmental > Aquatic > Non-marine Saline and Alkaline > Saline | place: Antarctica: Organic Lake... | reverse complement strand
CGCAGCGACAGTGCTTCGGTCAACCCTCCGGTCTTATCAAGCTTGATGTTCACCACATCATATTTGCCCTTCAGCGCGGCAAGGCTCGCCCGGTCATGGCAGCTTTCGTCTGCACACACAGGGACAGGCCGGGCCATCCCGATCAACGCATCATCGCCTCCAGCGGGCAAAGGCTGCTCGACCAGCGCCACACCAATGCGCAGCAAATGCGGTGCCAGATCGGCATAGACCTCAGCCGACCAGCCCTCATTGGCGTCAATAATGATTGATGCATTGGGCGCTCCCGCGCGCACGGCCTCAAGCCTTGGCATGTCGTCCGGCGTGCCCAGCTTGATCTTGAGCAAGGGCCGATGCGCATGCAAAGCCGCCTGTTCGCGCATCTTCTCGGGGCTGTCCAAAGACAAGGTGTATGCCGTGATCTCTGGCCCCGGAGCCTTCAGCCCCGCCAGTTTCCAAACCCGCTTGCCAGCCTTCTTGGCCTCAAGGTCCCACAACGCACAATCCACTGCATTGCGCGCGGCACCCGCTGGCAACAGATCGTACAATGCCGGACGATCAAAACTGTCCGGCAACGCCTCGATCTCGGCTGTCACGCTCTCGAGCGTTTCATCATACCGCGCATAGGGCACACATTCACCCCAGCCCATCACCCCGCCATCCGTGATCCGAACGGTCAACACCTGAGCCTCGGTCCGGGACCCGCGCGAAATGGTAAAGACCTGCGCCAGTCGAAACACATCCCGACTTACCTCAATACGCATGACCGCTCCTTCATTTTGCCAGATAAACTCTCCCCGAAGGGCCGTTTAGAGGGATGCCAAAGCATCAGCCAGCTTAGCAGCCCCTTGACGGAACGGATCAACGGCGGGCAGACCAAGCCGCGCCTCAACTTCGGCCAGATATGCCTCGGCCTCGGCCAGCGACATATGCTGGGTGTTGATCGAAATTCCCACGACCTTGCAGTTAGCATTGGCCACTTTCGCCATGGTCAGCGCCGTATCACGCACCTCTTCCAAACTGGGCAGGGTGTAATCCGGCAAGCCGCGCATCGTCTTGCGGGTGGGCTCGTGACACAAGATAAGCGCATCGGGCTGTCCGCCATGAATCAATGCGAGGCTCACACCGGAGTATGAGACGTGGAAAAGGCTGCCCTGCCCTTCGATCACATCCCAATGATCGGCGTCGTTATCGGGGGTCAGATATTCAATCGATCCGGCCATGAAATCCGCGACAACAGCATCAAGCGGAACGCCGTCCCCGGTGATCAAAATGCCGGTTTGACCCGTGGCGCGGAAACTGCACTTCATGCCCTTTTCTTTCATCGCCGCATCCAGTGCCAAGGCGGTATACATCTTGCCCACGGAACAATCAGTCCCGACCGCCAGCACCCGCTTGCCCGTGCGTTTGACACCATTGGCGATCGGATATTTCACCGATGGAATGCGCACGTCATGCAAACTGCGCCCGTGCTTTTGCGCGGTGCTGACCAGATCAACCTCGTCGCGCAGCAGGTTATGCAACCCCGACGCAAGGTCAAAACCCATCTCAAGCGCCTCAATCAGGACCGCTTTCCAAGCCGCACTGATGATACCGCCACGGTTGGCAACGCCGATCACAAGGGTCTTGGCCCCCGCTTCCTTGGCCTGTGCCAAAGTCATATCGGGAATGCCCAAGTCGGCTTTGCAGGCGTCCAGCCGCAGTTGAGCAACCGCATTGTCGGGCCGCCAGTCCTTGATCCCTTGGGCGACTTTGACCGCAAGCTGGTCAGGCGCATCGCCTAGAAAAAGAAGATATGGTGTTTCGATCATGGTCGGATTCTCCGCGAAATGGGTCTGCGTCAGTTTCGTTGTTTCTTGCCGCAAGGAGGTTGCAATTTCACGCCAAGAGCAAGGGCATGTGGCAGAATATTGTGATAAATTCAGCTATTGCAGAATATTTGTGCAAGCCGTTGCGACACCTAATGCTGCGACTGCGAAATCCGGCTTGCGACCCGCCACGTAATTTAATAGCAGATTGGTCGACATATCCGAAACATAATTACCCAAGGAACTCTGATCATGAGCTTTCGCATTCAGCCGACACCGCCCGCACGCCCCAACCGTTGCCAGTTGTTTGGACCGGGTTCGCGCCCTGCCCTTTTTGAAAAAATGGCAAGTTCGGCCGCAGATGTGATCAACATCGATCTGGAAGACAGCGTTGCTCCGTCAGACAAGGACAGCGCACGGGTAAATGTGATCAAGGCGATCAACGAAGTAGACTGGGGCAACAAAACGCTGTCGGTGCGGATCAACGGTTTGGATACGCCCTATTGGTACCGCGACGTGGTTGATCTGCTTGAGCAGGCCAGCGAGCGTCTGGACCAGATCATGATCCCCAAGGTAGGGTGTGCCGCAGACGTCTATGCCGTCGATGCACTGGTCACTGCGATCGAGGCCGCCAAAGGGCGTACCAAGCGCATCGCGTTCGAAGTGATCATCGAATCAGCCGCCGGAATCGCGCATGTAGAAGAGATCGCGGCCTCTAGCCCGCGGCTCGAAGCCATGAGCCTGGGTGCGGCCGACTTCGCAGCCTCGATGGGGATGCAAACTACCGGCATTGGCGGAACGCAGGAAAACTATTACATGCTGCATGACGGCGTAAAGCATTGGTCTGATCCATGGCATTGGGCGCAGACCGCGATTGTTGCCGCTTGCCGGACCCATGGCGTCTTGCCTGTCGATGGCCCGTTTGGTGATTTCTCGGATGACGAGGGATGCCGCGCGCAGGCCCGCAGGTCTGCAACGCTGGGCATGGTTGGCAAATGGGCCATCCACCCCAAACAGATCGCCATTTCAAACGAGGTCTTTACCCCGTCAGACGAAGCCGTGGCAGAAGCCCGCGAGATCTTGGCCGCCATGGAAACCGCCAAAGCCAACGGAGAAGGCGCGACAGTATACAAGGGTCGCCTGGTCGATATCGCCAGCATCAAGCAGGCGGAAGTCATCGTGCGCCAGTCCGAAATGATCTTGGGGCGCTAATTGCATAGACAGCATGTGGGGGGCCAGCCCCCCACACCCCCCGGGATATTTCTGAGCCAGAGAAAGGCGGACTTGGCGCGGCATCAAAGTTCGGGCATCACATGGCTATGACATTTGATGTACTCTCTGCACTCGCGCTTTTTACGATTATCACGTCGCTTACGCCGGGGCCAAACAATCTGATGCTGATGGCGTCCGGGGCTAATTTCGGGTTTGCGCGGACCGTGCCCCACATGCTGGGAATCACATTTGGCTTTATGGCGATGCTGTTGCTTGTCGGCCTTGGCCTGATCCGCGTTTTTGACGCATTTCCGATTATTTATACCATTCTAAAGGTGTTTAGCGTTCTGTACCTGCTATTTTTGGCCTACAAGATCGCAATGGCTGCCCCGGCGCAGCAAGCCAAAGCAGGCAGTCGCCCGTTGAGCTTTCTTCAAGCGGCCGGGTTCCAATGGGTCAACCCCAAGGCTTGGGCCTTCGGGCTGAGTATCATTACGATTTATATCCCGGTCTCCGGCTTTGGATCGCTTTTGATTGCAGCACTTGTTGTGGCTGTCATGGCCCTTCCATCGGTGACCATATGGACGGTAATGGGCAAGCAACTTGCGCGTTTTCTGACCAATCCCCGACGTCTAAGGCTGTTCAATTTGACGATGGCAGTCTTGCTTGTCGCATCCCTGATACCGGTGCTTTGGCCCGGATCGTAAACAGGTTGCGTTGCAAACATCGCAAATCAGCGCCATATAGCCAATACCCAAGCACGAGGCATGACATGACGCAGTATCTGGATTTTGAAAAACCTCTGGCCGAGATTGAGGGAAAAGCAGAAGAATTGCGCGCCCTTGCGCGATCTTCGGAAGGTATGGATGTCAGCGCCGAGGCCAAGGGATTGGACCAAAAGGCCCAACAGATGCTTGATGACTTATATAAGTCGTTGACCCCATGGCGGAAATGCCAGGTTGCGCGACACCCTGATCGCCCCCATTGCAAAGACTATATCGAAGCACTTTTCAACGACTACACACCGCTTGCGGGTGACCGGAACTTTGCCGATGATCACGCCGTGATGGGCGGCCTCGCGCGCTTCAACGATGCACCCGTTATGGTGATTGGCCACGAAAAGGGCAACGATACCAAGTCACGGATCGAACGGAATTTCGGGATGGCCCGCCCTGAAGGGTACCGCAAAGCCGTGAGGTTGATGGATATGGCGGGCAAGTTCGGCCTGCCGGTCATTACCTTGGTCGACACGCCCGGTGCCTACCCCGGAAAAGGCGCAGAAGAACGTGGCCAGTCAGAGGCGATTGCGCGGGCAACCGAGAAATGTTTGCAGATTGGCGTGCCATTGGTCTCTGTCATTATTGGCGAAGGTGGATCAGGTGGCGCGGTGGCCTTTGCAACAGCGAACCGTGTCGCGATGCTTGAGCATTCGGTCTACTCAGTGATTTCGCCCGAAGGTTGCGCGTCGATCTTGTGGAAAGATTCGGAAAAGATGCGCGAAGCGGCAGAAGCCTTGCGCCTCACGGCACAAGATCTGAAACAGCTTGGCGTCAATGACCGGATCATCCCAGAGCCGCGCGGCGGTGCGCACCGGGATCCCAAGGCGGCAATAGCGTCGGTTGGCAAGGCAATCGCAGGAATGCTTGAGGACCTAAGCGGCAAAGACAGCAGGGCGCTGATCGATGACCGGCGTAGAAAATTCATGAACCTGGGCTCGAAAGGCTTGGCTGCTTGATCTAACCGGGTGACCGTTTGCGTGCACGGCAAACGGGTCGGACCTTTTGAAAAAGTCCAGCCTAAGTCGCGAGCATCCGCAGCCCTTGCGTGACGTCTGTTCTGACGGCCAAACGCAGACCGGGTTCGTCTCCGGCGCGAAGCGCTGCAATGATGAGTCTGTGGAAATGCGGCGGCTCTGACCGGCGTAAACGCCCGTAAAGCGCGCGCATCGTTGGCCCCATTTGCAGCCAAACCGTCTCTGCCATCGCCAGCATCGCTGGCGCTTGGGCACGCAGATACAACGTCCTGTGAAACTCAAGATTGGTACGGATATAGCCGACCGCATCACGGTGGGCGACCGCCTCGGATACCGCGTTGTTGATGGTTTGCAATCGCTCGATCAGCGCAAAATGGGCACGAGGAAGGGCGCGGCTGGCAAGTTCGACTTCGATCAGCGCACGCAAAGCGGCAAGTTCCTCGATCCGCTCATTGCTGAGTTCGGGTGTCGAAATGCGGCCCGAGGTGGACATCGTCAACGCCCCTTCGGCCGCCAGACGGCGGACCGCCTCGCGGGCGGGCGTCATCGATACCTCGTATTCCTTGCCTATCCCCCGCAAGGTCAACGCATGGCCCGGTGGCAGATCACCATGCATGATGCGGCTGCGCAACTGACGGTACACGCGATCATGCGCAAGGGGATTGGCATCAAGGGGGCGAGGATGAAGGTTCATGGTTGCCTTTGTGATCACAGAAGGGTGGCACGTCAACACGTGTTCTTGGCTCTAGCTTGGCCCATCCGGGCCTTCGACCCACTCGCGCCCATAAGTCGTTTTTGTCAACAGACCGCAGCGCCCCTCCTGCGAGAACGATTGCAAGTAACGCGGTCTAGCTGAACCGGTAGCGGTGCAGATCGCTGCCGTTCTTGCGCAGCCACCCCCGTGCTTCCTTGTAAGGGCCATAGATGCGTTCAACCTCGGCCCAGAAGGCAGGCGAATGGTTCATCTGTGCCAGATGCGCGACCTCGTGCGCGGCAACGTAATCCAGCACTTCCGGCGGCGTTAATATCAGACGCCACGAGAACATCAGCCCGCCATCAGACGTGCATGACCCCCAACGCGACCGCGTATCGCGCAATGTCAGCTTTGTGTAGGGTCTCCCAAGCGCGGCAGCATAGTCGTCACAGGCCCCTGCGAGCCTGTCCCGCGCCAGCTCTTTTAGGTGCGCTGCCAGCCGGACGGGCACACGGTCTTCGCGCCCAGGTACGGCGATAGACGCTTCCCCCAGATGCACGCGCCGCCCCTGCCCCGGCACCACCAGGACCATCCGCCCCCCTAAAGGAAACTCGGCCCCGATCCCGATCGGGACATCTTTGCCGCGCGCGTCCAGATGACCCCGAATCCAATCTTCCTTTTCACGCGCAAACGCGAGACCGTCAGCCTCTTTCAACCGCTTGGGCATGGTCAGCGTCACGCGCCCGTCAAGCTGCGAGATGCGCAAGGAAATCCGCTTGGCCCGAGCAGAGCGTCGCAGGATAAGCGGGATCGGTGGATTACCGGGCAGGATCGGATCAGGCATTTCAGGGTTCCGGACAAACAGGGGGTGGCGATTGCCTTTGACAGTTCCTATCTCATATGGCACTTGCTCTGAATCATCTATACGCAACAACACTTTCAAAAAGGGGTCTTCGATGCCCAATGAAGAATGGGGAACCAAGCGCCTGTGCCCCACAACGGGCAAACGGTTCTACGACCTGAACAAAACGCCTATCATTAGCCCATATAGCGGCGAAGTGGTCGAGGTGGACAATTCCAAATCCCGCATGATCGCCGCCGATGCTGAAGACGCTGTCACAGCAAAAGCCAAGAAGGCTGATGTTGAAGACGACGAAATCTTGGTAGATGACGACGATGTAGACGTGGATCTGGATGACGATATTCTGGATGACGACGACGATGACGAAGATACTGTGCCGCTTGATGAAATTGCGGATGTCGCATCTAACGACGACGACTGATTGAAGTTTGCAAAGGCGGGAATGGATTTTCCCCTTGATCCCGCCTTCGCTTGCGCCTATTTAGCCGCTCATCGGCTTTCCGAAGGTCGATAATCTACCCGGATCCTTGATCCACGATGGGGCCTTAGCTCAGCTGGGAGAGCGCCTGCATGGCATGCAGGAGGTCAGCGGTTCGATCCCGCTAGGCTCCACCAAAACTTCCAATATATTGAAAACAAACCAGACCCTTGCGATAAGGCGTTAGTGCATGTGGTCGTGACTGTGCGGGGTTGCTGTGGCCGCTCTGGAAAAAATGCCCGGATACCTAAAAGCAACACTGGTACCTCGCGGCAATGCCTTCTTTCAATTTGCAACAAGCGTTACATGCGATGTCCCATCGCGCAAAATCTAGAACGGCAAGCCGATATAATTCTCGGCCAAGTCACGTCGGGCGGATTCGCTTTGCGACAGATGGCTCAATGTTGCTTTGCGCATTTGTGCCGCAAAACTATCCTCGCCGTCGAATTGGTGCAGCATCGTTGTCATTTGCCAGCTAAAGCGCATCGCCTTCCAGATTCTTGCAAGCGCGCGGTCTGCATAGCTGTCCAGACCGGACATGTCGTTTCTCTTTAACGCGGCAATCAGCGCGGCGTGCAGATAATATACGTCAGACACGGCAAGGTTCAGCCCCTTCGCGCCTGTCGGCGGCACGATATGTGCGGAATCACCCACCAAAAACAGGCTTCCCCATCTCAGCGGTTCGCTGACAAACGACCGCAGCGGCGCGATGGATTTTTCGATGGAAGGGCCCGTGATCATGGTTTGGGCTGTTTCTTGGGGCAGACGCATCTTCAGCGCCTCCCAAAAGCGGTCATCGCTCCAATCCTCGACTTTGTCGGTCAGGGGCACTTGCACGTAATATCGACTCAGGTTTTTATTGCGCATCGACGCCAAGGCAAATCCGTGGCGTGAATTGGCATAGATCAATTCGTGATTGGCAGGAGGGGTGCGGGACAAAACGCCAAGCCAGCCGAAGGGGTAAACCCGCTCGAACTCGTCACGCTTTTCTGCCGGAATGGTTCGCCGGCTGACCCCGTGAAATCCATCGCAGCCCGCAACATAAAAGCAGTCCACCCGATGCCGCGCACCGCCCTTGGTGTATTCAACAAAAGGTGCCGTGGTCGCGGCACCCTGTATTACCACGTCCTCGACCTCGTGCACGATCGTTGCGCCCATGGCATCTTGGGCATCATACAAATCAGACGTCACTTCGGTCTGGCCATATACCATGACCTTTTTGCCTGTCAGCTCATGGAAATTGATCCGCACCATCAGATCGTCATCGGTTAGATAGCAGCCGTCATGATGTTGGCCTTCGCGGTCCATACGGTCACCAGCACCGGCCTCGCGCAGCAGGTTCACTGTTCCGTCTTCCAGCACACCTGCACGGATGCGCGCCAAGACGCGTGCACGGCTGGTCCGTTCCAACACCACCGTGTCGACCCCTGCCCGGTTGAGCAGTTGCGAAAGTAAAAGGCCTGATGGCCCACCTCCGATGATGACGACTTCGGTTTTCACAGCGCATACCCTTTTGATTGGTGATGCTTTGCAACATAGGCGAAAGGACGCATCGATGAATGGACCAATAGCGCAATTGCTGGTATTATTCGTGCATGAGTCAAATGCATCCAATACCCGATTACGCGCTATATGGGGAAACCGACGCCTTTCCGGATATAGTACATTGCGAACACATCAAGGATCGTGCTCCGGATCACGGATGGCACATTTCGACGCATCGTCATGCGCAGTTGGTTCAGGTGTTTTATATCAAGACAGGCAGCGCGAAAGCCGATGTAGACGGGCAGAATTTCGAGCTGTCAGACAACCAGCTATTTTTTGTTCCAGCTCAGGCGGTGCATAGCTTTGCCTTTGCGCCACATACGCAAGGGCTTGTGCAGTCTTTTCCCCTGTCCGTTCTGCATAGTATTGTGCCCGCCAACGCGGACATTCCAGTCGCGCTGTCCCAACCTTTCCTGGCAAGGCCGGATGCGCAGTTGCTCGCCATGATGTCGGTGCTGGACGCATCGCTAAAAAGCACTGGCCTTTACCGGACGCAAACAGCCCTTGGGCTGGCCCATAGTGTTTTGGCCATGACCGCCGCCTTGGGTGCTTCGCTAAATGGCAATGCGCTGCGTGGCCCCGACAGACGGCTGGCACGGTTGGACAAGTTGATTTCGAACCACCGATCAGTCGGGCGCAGTCCACGCGATTACGCTGCTGAAATGGGGCTAAGCACCGGGCATCTCAGTCGTCTGTGCCGCGCGGCTAAAGGCGTGTCGGCATCCACATATATTGAGGCACAGATCATTCAGGAGGCGTGCCGCCTGCTGGCATTTACCCAACTTTCAATTGCTGAGGTCGGGTATCGACTGGGCTTTTCTGACCCGTCCTATTTTTCCCGCCGATTTCGGGCCGTGCAGGGGCAGACACCTTCGCTGTATCGCCAGCGGTTTTTGAGCTAGGATCAAACCTTATCGAATTTGCCTAAAATTTACGCACAGCGCAAATTGAAGGCCCAAAAACTTTCGAACTTTATCGTTTGCCATCGCTCCCCCAGCGAATCCCGTTATCCATGATCCTGATTTTAGTGGCGTAGTGGAGGGGCCGATTAACATCGCGACACATATCGATCTTGCGTCACAAGCCGCCGCCCAGCCCCGTGCGTTGGGAGCGCTGCGCGTTGCCAGCAAAACCTATGGGGCGCTATCAGTCACCGACGATCTCTATCAATCGGGATGCTTAAAGGCGCTGTTCCCGCGCGCGGCGTCTGGCGGTATGACGGGCGTGTTCCTGAACACCTCTGGCGGGATGACAGGCGGCGACCGCCTCACGATTGACGCCGTCGCTGGCACGGACAGCCGCCTAACCCTGACATCACAGGCGGCCGAGCGTGTGTATCTCGCGCAACCCGGCCCACCCGCACGGCTGACCACCACATTGAGCGTTAAAGAGCATGCGCGGATCGACTGGTTGCCGCAGGAAACCATCCTGTTCAACGGGTCCGCGCTCCACCGCAAGCTTGAAGTCGATCTGGCCCCCGATGCGACGTTCTTTGGTGTCGAGCCGCTGGTCTTTGGCCGCGTGTCGATGGGGGAAACGCTGACCTGCGGTACTTTTGCAGACAATGTCACCATCCGCCGCAATGGCCAGCCGATCTTTGCCGATGCCGTGCGCCTGTCGGGCGATATCGCGGCGGAGCTTTCCGGTCCAGCCACTGCTGTGGGTCACTTTGCCATGGCCAGCGTCTTTTATGCCGCCGCCGATGCCGACGCCCTGCTGGCCCCCCTGCGCGCGCTGTTGCCCACGACCGCAGGTGCCAGCCTGATCCGGCCCGGCGTGCTTTACGCGCGTGTTTTGGCACCCGACAGTTACATCCTGCGCCAATCTTTGGTGCCGATCATTGCCCGCCTTCACGGTGCGGCCCCACCCAAAACATGGATGCTTTAACATGCAGCTGACCCCCCGTGAAAAAGACAAACTGCTGATCGCCATGGCGGCCGAGGTCGCGCGCAAACGGCTGGCCCGTGGCGTCAAGCTGAACCACCCCGAGGCCATCGCCCTGATCACGGACACCGTCGTTGAAGGTGCCCGTGATGGCCGCAGCGTTGCCGACATGATGCAGGCGGGTGCCCAGGTCATCACCCGCGACCAATGCATGGAGGGCATCCCCGAGATGATCCACGATATTCAGGTCGAAGCCACATTTCCTGACGGGACCAAGCTGGTCACCGTCCACAACCCCATCCGCTAGAAAGGCCCCGCTATGAAACATCTGATGATCCTGCCCGCGCTTGTTCTGGCATCCCCCGCGCTTGCCCATCCCGGCCTGCACATGGCCCCGCATGGTGCCGAATGGATGCCCGTTTTCATGGGCCTCGCCGTGATCGGTGCCGCCACCGTTCTCGCGCTGCGCACCCGTGTCAAAGCAACCCAGAAGGCCCGCAAATGATCCCCGGAGAGGTGCTTTGCGCCGAGGGTGACATCACCCTGAACGAGGGGCGCGAGGCGATCACGCTGATGGTCGCCAATACAGGCGACCGCCCCGTACAGGTCGGCAGCCACTACCATTTCGCCGAAACCAACCCCGCGCTGGATTTCGACCGCACAGCCGCCCATGGCTGTCGTCTGGACATCGCCGCAGGCACCGCCGTGCGGTTCGAGCCCGGCCAGCGCCGCGAAGTGAACCTGATTCCGCTGGCAGGTGACCGCAAGGTGTTCGGCTTCAATGGACAGATCATGGGTGCACTTTAAGCGACGGCCCCACGCCGCAAACAAAAGAGAATTGATATGACCACCAAACTCCCCCGCTCTGAATATGCTGCGATGTATGGCCCTACCACGGGCGACCGTGTGCGGTTGGCAGACACCGATCTGATCATCGAGGTTGAACGTGATCTGACCACATATGGCGAAGAGGTCAAATTCGGCGGGGGCAAGGTGATCCGCGACGGGATGGGACAGTCTCAGGTTACACGGGCGAATGGCGCGGTCGATACCGTGATCACCAATGCGCTGATCGTGGATCACTCCGGCATCTACAAGGCCGATGTGGCGCTGAAAGACGGGCGCATCACGGGCATCGGCAAGGCGGGCAACCCCGACACCCAGCCCAACGTCGATATCATCATCGGACCAGGAACCGAGATCATAGCCGGCGAGGGTCGCATCCTGACCGCAGGCGGGTTTGACAGCCACATCCACTTTATCTGCCCCCAGCAGATGGAGGATTCGTTGCACTCCGGCGTGACGACCTGTTTCGGTGGTGGCACTGGCCCCGCGCACGGCACGCTCGCCACAACCTGCACCCCCGGCCCTTGGCACATCGGACGCATGTTGCAAGCGATGGACGGCGTGGTGATGAACATCGGCCTGTCGGGCAAGGGCAACGCTAGCCAGCCCGGTGCTTTGATCGAAATGGTCAATGCCGGGGCTTGCTCCCTTAAGCTGCACGAGGATTGGGGCACGACGCCTGCCGCCATTGATTGCTGCCTGTCGGTCGCCGATGACATGGACGTACAGGTGATGATCCATACCGACACCCTGAACGAATCCGGCTTTGTCGAACATACGCTGGCGGCAATGAAGGGGCGGACCATCCATGCCTTCCACACCGAAGGCGCAGGCGGAGGTCACGCGCCCGACATCATCAAGATTTGCGGAGAAGAGCATGTCTTGCCCTCCTCGACCAACCCCACACGCCCCTTCACGGTGAACACTTTGGAAGAGCATCTGGACATGCTCATGGTCTGCCACCACCTTGACAAGTCGATCCCCGAAGATGTCGCCTTTGCAGAAAGCCGGATCAGGCGCGAGACGATTGCCGCCGAAGATATTCTGCATGACATCGGTGCGTTCTCGATCATCGCATCCGACAGTCAGGCCATGGGCCGCGTGGGTGAGGTGTTGATCAGGACATGGCAGACCGCAGACAAGATGCGCAAGCAGCGTGGGCGCCTGCCTGAAGAAACCGGCGACAACGACAATTTCCGCGTCAAACGCTACATCGCGAAGTACACGATCAACCCGGCGATTGCCCATGGGGTCAGCCGCGAAATCGGCTCAATCGAGGTGGGCAAGAAGGCTGATCTGGTGTTATGGAGCCCCGCTTTCTTTGGCGTGAAACCCGAAATGGTGCTGATGTCCGGCATGATCGTGGTGGCGCAGATGGGCGATCCGAACGCATCCATCCCGACGCCGCAGCCGGTCTATACGCGGCCGATGTTCGGGGCCTATGGCAGCGCCTTGCAGCATTGCGCTGTAACCTTCATTTCGGACGCAGCACAATCGAACGGTTTGCGCGACAGCCTTGGCCTGTCAAAACAGACCATTGCCGTCAAAAACACCCGCAACATCGGGAAATCCGACCTGATCCACAACTCCGCCACACCCAAGGTCGAGGTAAACCCCGAAACCTACGAGGTGCGCGCAGACGGCGAACTGCTGACCTGCGAACCTGCCGAAACGTTGCCGATGGCGCAACGCTATTTCATGTTCTGAGGCCCGATATGACTGAACTTCCCTCTGCCCACATAATCAGACGCAGCGGCCATTGGGACGGCGCCCACGACAGCTGTGTGCTGACCTATGATGAACGCTTTTTGCGCCGCAAACGCTTGCTGACCGCCCATAACGAGGGGTTTTTGGTCGATCTGCCCCATACAGAATCCCTTAACCATGGCGATGCATTCCAGTTGGAAGACGGCAAGTTCATCGAAGTCATCGCTGCCAAAGAAACCTTGCTTGAAGTGACAGGCGACGATCTGGTGCGGCTTGCGTGGCATATCGGCAACCGCCATTGCCCCTGTCAGGTGGAACCCACACGCCTGCTGATCCAGAATGATCACGTGATCCGCGACATGCTCGGCAAACTGGGAGCGGCGTTGCGCGATGTGTCCGAACCCTTCATTCCCGAAGGCGGCGCTTATGGCCACGGTCGCACCCACAGTCACGCCCATTGATGCAAACCCACGCTCTTATCACCTTGGCACAATGGCTGTCGCCCAGCTTTCCCGTGGGGGCGTTCAGCTATAGCCACGGGCTTGAGATGGCTGTGAGCGATGGTACGGTCCACGACGCTGCGTCCCTGCAAGCTTGGCTTGAGGGAATCATCCGCCACGGTGCAGGTCGCAACGATGCCATCTTGCTTGCAGCTGGCTACCAAGGCGAGGGATTGGAGAGCTTGGATGCGCAGGCGCGTGCTCTGGCCCCCTCTGCCGAGCGGTTAATCGAGACCACACAGCAAGGTGCCGCGTTCGTGCGTGTTGTGAATGATGTCTGGGGCCATGATCTGCCTGATCTGACGCTGCCTGTCGCCTTTGGCGCGGCCTGCGCGGCGCAGGGTCTGCCGCTGGAAGACGCAGCGCAGATGTTCCTGCACGCCTTCGTCAGTGCGCTTGTCTCAGCCGCTATTCGCGCTGTACCTTTGGGGCAGACTGACGGGCAGCGGGTGATCAGCGCCCTTGCGCCGCTGTGCCAGCAGACCGTTGAAACCGCCCTGACCCAAACCCCCGACGACATCGGCAGCGCCTGCTTTCTAGCCGATATCGCATCGATGCAACATGAAACGCTCTATTCAAGGATGTTCCAGACATGAGTTCCCCCAACGGCCCTTTGCGTATCGGAATTGGTGGCCCCGTGGGCGCTGGCAAGACGACCCTGACCGCCGCCCTGTGTCGTGCCATGCGTGACCGCTGGTCGATTGGTGTCATCACCAACGACATCTACACCCAAGAAGACGCCGAAGCGCTGATGAGGATGCAGGTGCTGCCCCATGACAGAATTATCGGGGTCGAGACGGGCGGCTGCCCCCATACGGCGATTCGCGAGGATGCTTCGATCAATCTGGCCGCCGTTGCGCGGATGCAGGAGCGTCACCCCGACCTTGACTGCATCTTGATCGAATCGGGCGGCGATAACCTTTCAGCCACATTCAGCCCCGAACTGGCGGACATCACACTTTATGTCATCGACGTCGCGGCAGGCGAGGAAATTCCCCGCAAGGGCGGCCCTGCGATCACCAAGTCAGACATTCTGATCATCAATAAAACAGACCTTGCACCCTATGTTGGTGCATCTCTCGAGGTGATGGACCGCGACGCGAAACGCATGCGCGGCGAGCGGCCTTTCGTCTTTGCAGCGATGAAATCCGACAAAGGCGTAGCCGAGGTGCTGGACCTGATCGTGCGCATTGGTGGGTTACAATTGGTTCCCGCAGATTAACAATTTGTAACAAAACTGGCGGATTATTGCCGCTTGTTAACAGGGCACTTTGTTTTTTTCCCAAATTCGTCAAATGTTCGCCCAGCTTTACCGAGGCAGTAAGGCGGCAGAAACAACGGTTGGGGAAACTAAATGAGCGTGAAACGCCAGTGGTCATCTAAGATAGGCATTCCATTTATATGTTTAGGTATACTTTTTGCTGCGGGGTGTGCACGCGCGCCATCCGAGCTTCAGACGATTTCCTCAGCTGGTATTAACCCCGATCTTCACGCAATGGCGATTCGCGAAGTTAAAGTTTTGCAATCCAAAGGCCAACGCGTTTGGTGCGTGCCTTTCGCGCGCAATGCCAGCGGCGTTAACATCCGCGGCAATGCCAATACGTGGTGGGGTCAGGCCGAGGGGCAATATGCCCGCGGCAAACAGCCTACGATTGGTGCCGTGATGGCCTTCAAGGCGTCACGCAAAAACCCGATGGGTCATGTCGCTGTCGTGTCCGAAGTCATTTCCCCCCGCGAGATCAAGGTCGATCACGCAAATTGGAAGCGCAACAAGATTTCCCTGAAGATGAATGTGGTCGACGTCTCAGCTGCCAACAACTGGACCGAGGTGCGTTTGGAAAGCCAGTCTGATTCCTATGGCAGCGTTTATCCGGTCAAGGGTTTCATCTACCCAGATAACGCGCTTCAGCCAGAGCCCGATTATACCCCAGCGCCGGTCTTTGCCTTTTTGGGCACGCCTTCAAAACCCTAAGCCCCCCACCTTAGTGAAAATCACGTGACTTCGGGATCACCCGCACATTGCGCGGGTGTTGCCGGGGGGCAACCTGATTGGGAAGCGGACGGGTCACTTCGTCCCCTCGGGCAAAAGTCGCTGGCACCCGTTCTTGCGCCAGCGCATCCAGCCGGTCGCTCCGGTTCTCAAGCCGCTCGGCGACCACATGGATTACGCGGCCGTCGGTCTGCATCCGCCCATGCACCACCAGCAAACGCGACGACATGATTACGGGGCGGAAATGGTCAAAAAGCTTGGGCCAGATCACCAGATTGGCGACGCCGGTTTCATCCTCGATCGTGACAAAGCACACCCCCTTGGCGCTGCCCGGTTTCTGCCGCACCAGCACAAGACCCGCGAGCGACACTTTACGCCCGTGGTTTAGCGCTGGCAGTTGATCCGCGCTGATAAACCCCTGTTTGCGCAGGCTGGCGCGGAAAAAGCTGATCGGATGCGCCTTGAGCGACATCCGCAACGTCTGATAATCCGCCACTACTTGCTCGGCCTGAGGCATCGCGGGCAGCAGCACGGGCGGCTCTGCCCCTTCGTCCACCGCATCGGCATGGGTGAAAATCGGCAGATCGGGCGCGTCTTTCAACGCCTGTGCCTGCCACAGCGCCTGGCGGCGATCTATACCCATGTTGCGCATCGCGTCCGCCTCGGCGAGCTTGCGGATATGGCCCCGGTCCAGCCGCGCGCGGGTTTTCAGATCGGCCACATCGTCAAACGGGCGATCCCGCGCTGCCATAATCCGGGCAGCGGCATCTGCGCGCATCCCGTCGATCTGCCGCATCCCCAACCGCAGGGCAAACCCATCCGCCGAGGGTTCAAGCGTGCAGTTCCAATCCGAGAAATCCACATCGACACCGCGCACCTCGACCCCGTGTTCGCGGGCATCGCGCACGATCTGCGCAGGTGCGTAAAATCCCATCGGCTGGCTGTTCAGCAAGGCACAGGCAAAGGCCGCAGGGTAATGGCATTTCATCCAGCTTGAGACATAGACCAGCTTGGCAAAACTTGCCGCATGGCTTTCGGGAAACCCGTATCCGCCGAACCCCTTGGTCTGGTCAAAGCACCGCTGCGCGAATTCGGGATCATAGCCGCGTTCGGTCATCCGCCCGACCATCTTGGTTTGCAGCGTTTCAATCGTGCCGCGCGACCGGAAGGTCGCCATCGCCTTGCGCAATTCGTTCGCTTCCTTGGGCGTGAACTTTGCCGCATCAATCGCGATCTTCATCGCCTGTTCTTGGAATATCGGCACGCCCAAGGTACGCCCCAGAATTTTAAGCAACTCGTCCTGCGGATGTTCCGGCCCCGGTGCGGGATAGCTGACCCCTTCCTGCCGCTGACGCCGCCGCAAAAAAGGATGCACCATATCGCCCTGAATCGGGCCGGGGCGTACGATGGCAACCTCGATCACCAGATCATAAAACACACGTGGGCGCAGCTTGGGCAGCATCGCCATTTGCGCACGGCTTTCCACCTGAAACACGCCCAGACTGTCCCCGGCACACAGCATGTCATAGGTCGCATCGTCATCCGGCGGCACCGTCGCCAGTTCCTTGTCATCATTGTAATGGGCCCGCATCAGATCAAAGCATTTGGCAATGCAGGTCAGCATCCCAAGCGCAAGGATATCCACCTTGAAGATTCCCAGTGCGTCGATGTCGTCTTTGTCCCATTCGATAAAGCTACGCTCGGGCATGGCCCCGTTGCCGATGGGTACCATCTCGGTCAAGGGCCGTTCAGTCAGAATAAAACCACCGACATGCTGGCTCAGGTGGCGTGGCATCCCTGTCATCTCGCGCGCAAGCATCATCACGCGGCGCAGATACGGATCCGACAGGTCCATCCCAGCCTCCTTGACGCGGTCGTCGCCCACCTCGGCCTCGAAACTGCCCCACACGGTGCTTGCAAGCTTGGATGTAACGTCTTCGGACAGCCCCATTGCCTTGCCCACCTCGCGCAGAGCCGAACGCGGGCGGTAATGGATCACGGTCGCACACAGCCCCGCGCGGTGGCGACCGTATTTGGCATACATGTACTGGATCACTTCCTCGCGCCGCTCGTGTTCGAAATCGACGTCAATATCCGGCGGCTCGTCGCGTTCCTCGCTTAGAAAGCGCTCAAACAGAACATCATGCTCGGCAGGGTCCACCGCCGTGATGCCAAGGCAGAAACACACGGTGGAATTGGCTGCCGACCCACGCCCCTGACACAAGATGGGCGGCTGCGCGTCTTGGCGCGCAAAGCGCACGATATCATTGATGGTCAGAAAATAGCGCGCGATCTTCTTGGACCGGATCAGCGCGAATTCCTTTTCGATGATCGCCTTGATCCGGTCGGGCACACCATTCGGATAGCGTGTGGTGGCCCCCTCCCATGTCAGCCGCTCCAGTTCTTCTTGGGCAGAGCGTCCCTCCGGCACAATTTCGTGCGGGTATTCGTATTTCAGATCATCCAGACTGAAGGTGCAGGCATCCGCCACCTTGCGCGTCGCGGCAATCGCGTGAGGCCACGCAGCAAACAGGCGGCACATCTCTGACGGCGGTTTGAGGAAGCGTTCGGCGTTCGCCTCAAGCAAGAACCCCGCCGTGTCAATCGTGCGCCCCTCGCGGATGCAGGTCATCACGTCCTGCAAGGGGCGGCGACTGGCGGCATGATATAGTACATCATTGGTGGCAAGTATCTCCAGACCATAGGCCTTTGCGATGCGATCCAGCCGATTGATCCGTGCCACATCATCGCCCCGGTAAAGATACGCCGCTCCCACATGCCGCATCCCCCGCAAAGCACGCGTCAGGCGGGGCAACCCGGCCTCGAACACCTCCAGCCTCTCGGGTGGCATCACGATCAACTCAAGCCCCTCGGCATGGTCCGCGACCATGTCCAGCGTCAGATGGGTGGTGCCCTTCTCCTGCCAGCCGCCATCCACATCAGCCATCTTGCCCTTCGACAGCAGCGTCGACAGCCATGCATAGGCGTCGCGGTCGCGCGGATAGGCCAACAGGTCGGTGCCGCACATCAGTACCAACCGTGCCCCGATGATGGGCCGTATCTTGGCCTTCTTCGCCTCGACATGTACCCGCACGACACCGGCCAGCGTGTTGTGATCCGCAACCCCCATCGCTTCATAGCCCAGCAGGTTCGCGGTCGCCGTCAGGTCGACCGCATCAGAAGCCGCGCGCAGAAACGAAAAACAACTGGCCAGCCCCAGTTCCACGTAACGTCTGGGGGGATGCCATTGAAACGGGTCCTCGACCTCGATCGTGCGGCGGGGCAGCGCATCATTCTGCGGCATCGACACAGACCCTGAAGGGAGGGCGGGAGGGGTGTCGCCGCAGGCGCACGTCTGCCGCCCTCATGCGAAAACCCCGTGCAGGAACCACACCGGGTCGCCCCCGCGCCCGTCGCCCAGAACCCCCTGCCGGTAAATCCAGAACCGCCGCCCATCCTGCACCTCGACCTTGTAGTAATCTCGCAGCCGCGTGCCGGGCTTGTCGCGCCACCATTCAGGCGCGATCCGTTCAGGCCCCTCAAACCGCGCCATGTGATAGGCCACGCGCCGCCACTGAAACCGTGCGGGTGGGCCCTCGGGAACAGCGTACAGCACGGTTACTTCCTCAGCCGGGTCCAGCAGGCGCAAGGGGCGCTCGCAGGTCATCACAGGGGCTGGCGCAGCGTTATGGGCGATCGCAGGCACACGCGCTTCGACCCGTTCGGGCAGATGGCTTTGGCACCATGCCGACCAGGTGATTTTCTCGGGCCCCAGCCGCGCCGTCAGCCGGTCCAGCAAGGCCGCCACATCGCGCCCCGCATCGCGGCTGCCGTCCAGATGATCCTGATGCAAGGACAAAGGCTCGATCCGCAGCGCCTCGAGCGTCAGCAGATCAAAGCCGAAACCGGGGTCAATCCCCTCCAGCTTGCCCGCCAGCAGCCGCAGCATATGCGCGGGATCACGGGTCGCACTGGCCGTCACGACATCGCGGCTGCGCCATTCGCCATCCACACGGTAGATCGTAAGCCGCAGTAACCGCGCACCCTGCTCGGCCCGTGCCAGATCAACGCAAAGCGCTTCGGCAAGCGCGGGCAGTTGCGGCACGGGATCAATCACCGGTTCGGGCAAGCGCACGCGGGCCAGCCAGACCTGCGCATCGGGCGGCGCGTTCAGCGGATCGGCAGCGCGGCCTGTGGCACGGTCCAGCAGCACCAGCGGATTGCGATCCTCGGCCAACCCGGAAAACCGCCGCATCAGCGCAACACGCGGCACATCTGTCAGCGCGCCAATGGTCTTGAGGCCCAATCGCGTCAGCAGCCGCAGCATATCATCGCTTAACCGCAACGCCGCCACAGGTAGCGGGCCAAGCTGCGCCATCATCGTCTCGCCGTCACAGATCACAAAGGCCGGGGCATAGCGCGCCAGCATTTGCGCCGCCCCCCGCGACGGTGCCATCGCCAGCCGTGTGGTCAGCCCCTGCATCTTGAACCGTGTCGCCATGTCGCGCAGCAGCGCGGCTTCGCCCCCGAACAGATGTGCTGCGCCTGTGACATCCATCACGATACCATCCTGACCGTCCCGCACTGTCCAAGGACACCAGCGCCGCGCCCAATGGGCCAGACGTTCCAGCAGCTTGTAATCGCCCGCTGCATCGGCGCGCTCGACATGCAGGTCAGGGTAGATCGCCTGCGCATCAACCACCCGCGCACCCACCGCAATGCCACGTGCGCGCGCCACAGCGTTCATCGCGTGAATAACGGGGCCATGGGTGCCATCACGCGCCAGCACCACAGGCACATCATCTGCCGGTGGCGTGCGATGCTGGGTGATGATCCGCCGCCACCGCTCCATCGCCAGCTCCGGGAAGTAGACGGAGACGATCCGCAGTTCTTTGTGCCCCGCCGTCATAGGCCGCTGTCCAGACACCGGGGGCGCGGCCACGGGCGCGGAACAAATCCGCCTCCCACATCGGCGCGCCGGGGGCTTGTGCGTTGTAGCGGTTGGGCCCCGAGGGCCGCGACCGCAGCCGCCAGCGTTCGCGCGCCGCACTCAGCGCGCCGTGATCGCCGGACCGGATCAACCACAGTGGCACGCCAGAGCTTTCCGCCCGCAGCGCCAATCGCTTGGTGGCTGTAAAGCTCAGCACCTCTGGCGCGCCGTGAATCTCGCCTACGACAGCAGACAGGCCCGCACAAGCGGCCCCTTCCTCCATCGCCCACAGCACGTCGCGCGGGTGGCTCACCTCGACCCGAAGGATATTGCCAGAAAAGCCGAATCCCAGTAACGCCGGACCATAAAGCCGCCCGTTCTCGCGCCGCGACATGCGATCCTGGATCCACAGCACCGGATCCTTGCTGTCGGGCAAACAGGCCAGCACAAACCCTGTTGCCGCCGCATCGAAGGGCGCGTCCGGCAACGCGTCGCGCAAGATTGCACCGCCCATATGTGGGGCGGGCACATCCTTGACCAGACGCTTGTCGGACAAGGAAATCACTTGTGCAAATTGAGAATCGGGTGTCATGCATTCCTCCATATGTTCACTTTTTGTTCTACATGAAAAGAGTGCGTTTGACGAGGTGGATTTCAAGCCCGCACGCCAATTTCAGCTAAGCCCAAGCAATCGTTTTAGATTCTGTCGTTCGCGGGCCAAAGATAGACCGGTGACTTTAAAGAAGCGCGGCAACCTTCAGCAGTATCACGGCTGGAATTCGGCACTTTAACGCCAAAATAGGTCTAAAATGCTTACCTTTCGACAAAGTCATGTACATCCGACCCGCAAGCTATTAGGGACGAGCGCAACACTCGGCTGGCGTGCGCGCCAACGCCGTGCAGCGCGTTATTCAGGCGCAAATTTATTCAGACAGGACATTCCGTTGATTCAGACCATCGCAGACGCGCTTGCCAAACAAGGCTATGAAACACTCACCCCAGTACAAAAGGCGGTTACCGATCCGGCCCTTGCCGACGCTGACCTCTTGGTATCGGCACAAACAGGATCAGGCAAGACCGTCGGCTTCGGTCTGGCAATTGCACCGACCTTGCTGGGCGGCTCCGAGAAATTTGGCCATGCCGGTGCACCGCTGGCCTTGATCATTGCGCCGACCCGCGAGCTGGCCATGCAGGTCAGCCGGGAATTGACATGGCTTTATGGCCCTGCCGGGGCAGTCGTCACCACCTGTGTGGGCGGCATGGACACGCGCACCGAACGCCGCGCCCTTGACCGGGGTGCGCATGTTGTTGTCGCCACGCCGGGGCGTCTTTGCGATCACATCAAGCGCAACAACATCAACCTCAATGACATCCGTGCCGTGGTGCTGGATGAGGCTGACGAGATGCTTGACCTTGGGTTCCGCGACGAGCTTGAGTTCATTCTTTCGGAAGCGCCCGAAGAGCGCCGCACCTTGCTGTTTTCCGCAACAGTTCCGGCAGCGATCGCAAAGCTTGCCAAGGCCTATCAGCGCAACGCGCAGCGGGTTGAAACCATCGGCGAGGCCAAGCAGCACACCGACATCGAATACCGCGCCCTCAACGTGCATCCGCGCGACATCGAAAACGCGATCATCAACGTATTGCGGTTTTACGAAGCCAAGAATGCCATCGTATTCTGCAACACCCGCGCTGCCGTTGCCCGTCTGACCACACGTTTCACGAACCGAGGCTTCTCGGTCGTGGCGCTGTCGGGCGAGTTGTCGCAATCGGAACGGACCAATGCCCTGCAAGCGCTGCGCGATGGCCGTGCCCGCGTTTGTATCGCCACAGATGTTGCCGCCCGTGGCATCGATTTGCCCAATCTTGAGCTGGTCATTCACGCTGATCTGCCGTCGAACTCTGACACGTTGCTGCACCGGTCTGGCCGTACAGGTCGCGCCGGCCGCAAAGGTGTTTCCGCACTGATCGTTCCAGCGAAACTGCGCAGCAAGGCGAATCGTCTGATCGGTGGGGCCAAGCTGAAAGTCGAATGGGCCAACCCGCCGTCGGCAGAAGAAGTGAACGCCGAAGACGAAAAGCGCTTGTTGGCCGATTCCGCCTGGTCTGATCCCATCCCTGATGATGCGACAGGTTTTGTCGCGAACCTGGTGGAACAGTTCAGCGCCGAGCAACTCGCGACCGCCTTCGTCAATCTTTATCGCGCACGTCAGTCCGCACCCGAGCAACTGGCCGAGCCGGGCACGCCCGCCGATGAAAAACCGCGTGGTGATTTCGGGCCGTCTGTCTGGTTCTCGATTTCGATCGGGCGCAACCAAGAGGCCGAGCCCCGCACTATTTTGCCGATGATCTGTCGCATGGGCGATCTGACCAAGGACGACGTCGGTGCGATCCGCGTCCAGCCAAGCCATACGTTTGTTGAAATCCTGGCCACGTCGGCTTCTAAATTCACCAACGCGCTTGGCCCCGACATGAAAGTCGAAGACGGCGCGATTGTGACCCAGCTGGACAAGGCCCCCGACCTGTCGCGTGGCCCCAAGCCCGGCGGCAGCCGCGGCCCCAAGCCTGATCGTGGCCCCCGCCCAGAGCGCGCTGAACGTGCACCGCGTCCGGCCTATAACCCGGATGCGCCCACCGAACCTCGTAAACCCCGTGCTGAAACCGTCGAGGCTTCTGTCGCGGTCAGCGAAAAACCTCGCGCGCCCAAGCCCTACGGGGACAAGCCACGCAGCGACAAACCCAAGTTCGAAAAGCCCCGCGCCGCCAAAGGTGAGCGCCCGCCAAAGTCACACAAGACCGAACGCACGCCGATGAAGGCCGGTGCAGCGCCAAAGCCGAAATCGAACCCCAAGCCCGAAAGTTTTGACAAGCCCAAGGCAAAAGCCGTTTGGAAAAAAGACAAGCCTGCCGGCCCACGCACCGACGCCCCGCGCAGTGATGCAAAACCTGCGGCAGACAAGCCTTACAAGGCTCGTGCTGCTGATCCATCAAAGCGTTTTGTCCCACCAAACAAGCTGGGCAAAGCCGGTGGAAAGCCAAAGGGTGGCAAGCCCACTGGCGGCGGCGAAGGGGCACCCCGGAAACCCAAAACCAGCTTTCGGCCCAAATAAGGCGCTGTAAACCGGGGCCAAAGCTTGTCTGTCAGAGACTATTGATTCCAATTTAACATACGCCACAGTGATTTACGTCATCTGGCGTGTGTTAAATAGTAAAATTAGTTTAAAGATGATCCTGCTAAGCCTGATCGATCTTTGTGTCGCAGGTGGAGCGGTGGCCGCAGTCGTTATCGCTCTTGGATAGGGGCAAAACCCGATTGCGCTGTCGATGCGCCCCCGCCCCAGCATTTACCGGCCGTTGTCGATCAGTTCACCGATTCCGAACTGTTTGTGACCTTGCAAAACGGTGTGCGCTTTAGCGCGATGCCCGCGTGGCCAACAACTGGAAACGAAGATGAAATCTGATCTATCCTAGCGTTTCTGCGTGAACTTCCCGAAATGGACGGCCCGACATATGCCGATATGGTCAAGCCGGTTCGTGACGTGCCTCAAATGCCTTATGGCGCGCCGGGCGAACTGGCCGCCAGCAACGTTGGCATCAAAGCGGATCCGATCAAAGAATACCTGTGTGGCGTGACATGTCACAGTGCCGCGCAGACCAAAGAGATGCTGTTGATTGCGACGCTACAGGGGCAAAACGTCAATTACCTGCGCAACCGCCTTGAGTATTTTCCGCGCGAATCGTGTCTGCCCTTGCCAAGTCTGAACTCGATGCGCCAGTTCGCCAAGGTCATGAGTGAAGACCAGCGTGCCGATGTGGCTGCGTGGTTTGCATCACAAAATGCGCTGCCAAAATAGCAGCAGCGCAATTTTTCGAAGATAACGCGACATTGATCCGGGCTGGAACTTTCCAGAATTCCGACCCGTTTTCCAAAGAAAATCCAGCGCAGACACATTGGCTTGTTGGTGTTTTTTCAGTCCACCGTTTTTTTGGACTTAACAACAGACCCCAGCTGGCCCTACTGGCGCGTCCTTTTTTACGGTGTGGTTTTACCATAGCATCGCTATAGTTGTTCGCAAAGACACTCCAAGCATCCGAAAGGTCTGGTCCATGGACGGTACATTCAACGAAAACGACATCTCCCGTGTGGTCGAGGCGGATCGCGCCCATATCTGGCACCACTTAAGCCAGCACAAACCTTACGAGACGACCGACCCGCGGATCATCGTCGAAGGCAAGGGAATGCGCGTCTGGGACCAAAAGGGCAAAGAGCACCTTGATGCCGTGTCGGGCGGTGTCTGGACGGTCAACGTCGGCTATGGCCGTGAAAGCATCGCCAACGCCGTGCGCGACCAGTTGATCAAGCTTAACTATTTCGCAGGCTCTGCCGGTTCGATCCCAGGTTCGATCTTTGCGGAAAAGCTGATCGAGAAGATGCCGGGGATGAGCCGCGTTTATTACTGCAACTCTGGCTCTGAAGCGAATGAAAAGGGCTTCAAGATGGTACGCCAGATTGCCCACAAGCGGTACGGTGGCAAGAAGCACAAGATCCTTTACCGCGACCGCGACTATCACGGCACCACAATTGCCTGTCTGTCTGCGGGCGGACAAGACGAGCGTAACGCGCAATACGGCCCGTTCACCGATGGGTTCGTGCGCGTGCCCCATTGTCTTGAGTATCGCAAATTCGAACAAGACGGTGCCCCAGAGGACAACTACGGCGTTTGGGCCGCAGACCAGATCGAAAAGGTGATCCTTGCCGAAGGGCCTGACACTGTCGGCGGCCTGTGCCTTGAGCCCGTGACTGCCGGTGGCGGCGTCATCACGCCGCCCGATGGCTATTGGGAACGCGTGCAGGAAATCTGCCGCAAATACGATATCCTGCTCCACATCGACGAAGTTGTTTGCGGCGTGGGCCGCACCGGCGAATGGTTCGGCTATCAGCACTACGGCATCAAGCCGGACATGGTGACAATGGCCAAGGGCATTGCCTCTGGCTATGCCGCGATCGCGTGTCTTGTGACCACCGAAGAGGTGTTCAACATGTTCAAGGACGATGCGTCCGATCCGATGAACTATTTCCGCGATATCTCGACTTTTGGCGGCTGCACCGCAGGGCCGACCGCCGGCATCGAAAACATGGCCATCATCGAGCGTGAAAATCTGCTGCAGAACACCACTGACATGGGCCACTACATGCTGGAACAGCTTGAAGAGCTGTCGGACAAGTATTCGGTTATCGGTCAGGTGCGCGGCAAAGGCTTGTTCTTGGGCGCGGAGCTGGTCGAGGACCGCAGCACGCGCGTGCCTGTTGCTGAAAAAGTGGTCCAAGCTGTCGTTGCTGACTGCATGGCGCAAGGTGTTATTATCGGGGCGACCAACAGGTCGCTGCCGGGCAAAAACAACACCCTTTGTTTCAGCCCTGCCTTGATCGCCAAGAAAGACGATATCGACGAGATCATTGCCGCAGTTGACGGTGCCATGGGGCGGGTGTTCGGGTGAGGGGCTAGCGAGGCGGCCAATTCCCGCCGATGCCCTAAATGAGACTGGAACTAATCAATATCCACTGCGTTTACTTTCGTAGTTGAATTTGGAGAAAACCATGAAGAAATTTTTGTTGATGCTGCCATTGCTCGCCGCTGTCGCAGCTTGTGACACGCAGAACCAATCCGCTTTGACAGGTGCTGCCGCCGGTGCCGCTTTGGGTGCCGTTGTCTCAAACGACAGCGACCGTACCAAAGGTGCCGTATTGGGTGGTCTGGCTGGCGCGGCTGCCGGTGCATATATCGGTCGTGGCGCAAACGGTCAGTGCGTCTATCAGAACTCGGTTGGTCAGCGCTACACAGCTGCTTGCCCGTAAACAAACTTTGCCTCACGGCAGAAACGACATCAGGCCCCGGCATATGCCGGGGCCTTTTTTTGTGGATATAAGATAATGCCAGATTGCGCAGGACCTAAGGCCAGCCTAGGCTGATCCTCATGGCGCTTCCAGTCGAAACTTTTTTCCTGCATCCCGATGCCCAAGGCACGCTGCAACAGCAGATCCAGCAGATGATTGCCCAAGGCATCCTGTCGGGACGTTTCCGCACCGGAGAAAAACTGCCTTCAACCCGCAAGCTGGCCCAGCATCTGGGGCTTAGCCGGATCACGGTGACCATCGCCTATACCGAGTTGCTGGCGAACGACTATCTGACCTCAAAAGGGCGTTCAGGGTACTTCGTGTCCGAGAATGCGCCCCCGCCTCCACATTTCGAACCGTCCGAGGATACCATCGATTCCGTTGACTGGACCCGCGCCATCGGGCAGCGCTTCAGCGGCGGTGCGACCCCGGTCAAACCTCAGGATTGGGGCACGTTCCGGTTTCCGTTTATCTATGGCCAAGCCGATCCAACGCTTTTTGATCACGCAAATTGGCGGCTTTGTGCGCTTCAGGCTCTGGGTCAGCGCGACTTTACCTCGCTGACAACTGATTATTACGATCAAGACGATCCCAAGCTGATCGAATTCATCGCCCGTCATTCATTGCCAAGGCGCGGTATTTCAGCCCGGCCCGAACAGATCCTGATCACTCTTGGTGCCCAGAATGCCCTGTGGCTGACCGCGCAAGTGTTGCTGACACAGCGACGGCACGCCGCGTTGGAAAACCCCTGTTATCCGGCACTTCGCGATATCCTGACGCAATCGCGCTGTCATATATCCTCTGTTCAGGTCGACCACGAAGGGCTAATCCCGGACACGGTCCCGAACGACACCGACGTGATTTTCACGACCCCCAGCCACCAATGCCCCACGACCGCGACCATGCCCATGGCACGCCGTCATGCGTTGTTGGACCGTGCCCGCGCTTTGGATGCACTGATCGTCGAGGATGATTATGAATTCGAGATGTCATTTCTCAAATCTCCCTCTCCTTCGCTGAAATCGCTCGATCAGGATGGGCGGGTGATCTATGTGGGCAGCTTTTCAAAGTCGCTGTTTCCCGGCCTTCGCCTTGGTTATCTGGTGGGATCAGAGCCGTTCATCCGCGAGGCCCGCGCCCTGCGTGCCTCTGTGCTGCGCCATCCACCAGGTCATATCCAGCGCACGGCGGCCTATTTCCTGTCGCTGGGCCATTACGACGCGTTGGTCCGCCGGATGAGCAACGCCTTGCACAAGCGCCGTACTTTGATGGAGGAAGCAATCATTGAAAACGGTATGCAAATCGCCGGGCGCGGTGCCTATGGCGGATCATCGTTTTGGATGCGCGCTCCGGATCACGTCAACACGGATGATCTGGCCAAGCGGTTGCGCACCCAATCCGTCCTTATCGAACCCGGAGCGCCATTTTTTCATGGCGACACACCGCCGCAAAATTATTACCGGCTCGCCTATTCCTCGATCCAGTCTGCGCAAATTGCTGACGGCATCGCGCTTGTCGCTAGGGAAATAGAAAAAACCGGTTAAACTGGCCTTATCCAGCGCACTCTGCTGGCCCTACCCGCATACCCCCCAACGCCTAATGTGCTTCAAACCCGAAATCACCGCCAAGGATGCCCCTTAAAATGAAGATGACCACCGAAGAAGCTTTTGTGAAAACCCTTCAGATGCATGGCATCGACAACGCATTCGGCATTATCGGGTCCGCCATGATGCCGATCTCGGATATCTTCCCCGATGCGGGCATCACATTCTGGGACTGCGCCCACGAAGGCAGCGCTGGCATGATGGCCGATGGTTTCACCCGCGCGACCGGCAAAATGTCGATGATGATCGCGCAAAACGGGCCCGGCATTACCAATTTCGTGACGGCTGTGAAAACCGCCTATTGGAACCACACCCCTTGCCTTTTGGTCACCCCGCAAGCGGCGAACAAGACCATCGGGCAGGGTGGCTTTCAGGAAATGGAGCAGATGAACCTGTTCGCTGATTGCGTAGCCTACCAAGAAGAAGTGCGCGATCCGTCCCGCATTGCCGAAACCCTGAACCGCGTGATCCTGCAGGCCAAGCGTGCCTCGGCCCCCGCGCAGATCAACGTGCCGCGCGATTTCTGGACACAGGTGATCGACATCGACCTGCCCGAGATCGTCGCGTTTGAACGCCCGTCAGGCGGCGAAGAAGCCATTGCCAAGGCCGCTGTCCTTCTGTCAGACGCCAAGTTTCCCGTGATCTTGAACGGCGCTGGTGTTGTACTGGCCAAGGGCGGGATTGAGGCCAGCAAACTGCTTGCCGAACGGCTGACTGCCCCCGTCTGTGTCGGCTACCAACACAACGATGCATTTGCCGGCGGCCACCCGCTGTTTGCCGGACCTTTGGGCTACAATGGCTCTAAAGCGGCGATGGAGCTGATCGCAAAGGCTGACGTTGTCCTGGCTCTTGGCACGCGGTTAAACCCGTTCTCGACGCTGCCGGGCTATGGCATGGATTATTGGCCCAAGGACGCCAAAATCATTCAGGTTGATCTCAACCCAGACCGCATTGGCCTGACGAAAAAGGTCAGCGTTGGCATCGTCGGCGACGCCGCCAAAGTCGCCACCGCCCTGCTGGCGCATCTGTCTGAGACCGCAGGCGATGACGGTCGGCAGGACCGGATGGCATTGATCGGTGAAACCAAGTCAAAATGGGCGCAGCAACTGTCCAGCATGGACCACGAAGACGACGACCCCGGCACCACGTGGAACGAACGCGCCCGCGCTGACAAGCCCGACTGGATGAGCCCTCGGATGGCGTGGCGTGCGATACAATCTGCGCTGCCCGCCAATGCGATCATCTCGTCCGATATCGGCAATAACTGCGCGATCGGCAACGCCTATCCGTCTTTTGACGAGGGGCGCAAATATCTGGCGCCCGGTCTGTTCGGCCCTTGTGGCTACGGTCTGCCGGCGATTGTCGGGGCCAAGATCGGCTGTCCCGACGTACCCGTCGTTGGGTTCGCGGGCGACGGTGCCTTTGGCATCTCGGTCAACGAACTGACCGCCATCGGGCGCGGCGCATGGCCTGCGATCACCCAAGTCGTGTTCCGCAACTACCAATGGGGCGCAGAAAAGCGCAATTCGACCCTGTGGTTCGACGATAACTTTGTGGGGACAGAACTGGACGAACAGGTATCTTATGCAGGCATCGCGCAGTCTTGCGGGTTGCAAGGCGTTGTGGCTCGCACGATGGACGACCTGACAGCCGCCCTGAACAAGGCCATCGACGATCAGATGAACCACGGCAAAACCACGTTGATCGAGGCGATGATAAACCAGGAACTCGGTGAACCCTTCCGCCGTGACGCAATGAAAAAGCCCGTTTCGGTCGCGGGCATCAACAAAGACGATATGCGCCCACAAACGGTCTGATTGGTGTCCGGCAGCCATATCCTTGTGATGAATGCGGGGTCGTCTTCGATCAAGACGGCCCTGTTTGACAGTGATCTGACCGAGGTCTTGCGGATTGAAGCGACTGGCATAGGCGGTACAGGCCACCTTAGCCTCGACACCTGCGGACAAGACGCAAACCTGCCTGATAATGCCGCCGCTCTTGCCGCGATCTTTAATGCGCTGGTCCAGCGGGGCGTCACCCTGAAAGCACTGCGCGCCGTGGCGCACAGGGTTGTTCACGGCGGAACGACCCTTACCGCAACAACCCGCATCACGCCCGACGTGCGCCAAGCCATTGCCGATTGCGTCCCACTGGCCCCTTTGCACAACCCGCATCATCTGGCGGCGATTGACGCGGTAGCAACCCTTGCCCCCGACCTGCCCCAATGCGCCAGTTTCGACACAGCGTTTCACGCCACAATACCCGATATCGCGCGCCGCTATGCGCTGCCTGATATTCCCGGCCTTGCAGACCTGCAACGCTACGGCTTTCACGGTATCAGCTACGCCGCCCTCGTGCGCGCGTTGCCGCAGCAAAGCGGTACCTTGCCCAAGCGGTTGCTTGCGTGCCACCTTGGCAATGGTGCTTCACTGTGCGCCATACTCGACGGGCAAAGCGTCGCCACAACGATGGGCTATTCGCCCCTGTCCGGCCTCACAATGGGCACGCGTGCCGGAGAAATCGATGCAGGCGCGGTTCTACGGCTTGTCCGGCAACTTGGCCCGGACCAGACTGAAACGCTGCTTCACAATCATGCTGGCCTGCTGGGTCTCTCAAACCTCAGCCCCGACATGCGCACGCTCGAGAATAGCGACAGCCCCAAAGCGCGCATCGCAATCGACCATTTCTGCTATTGGGCGTCGCGCCAAGCAGGATCAATGATCGCTGCGATGGGCGGGTTGGATGCCGTTGCCTTCACCGGCGGTATCGGCGAGAACTCGGCCATGATACGGAACACCATTCTTGACAAGCTCTCGTGGATGGGAAACTTTCCCCATTACACCGTAAAGGCGCAGGAAGAAGTTCAGATTGCGCGTGACGCCCGCGCCCTGCTGAACGCCTGAGGAAAGAGAGCAAGGATGACACACAAGCAACCCGTTCTCGACCTGAGCCCCCCGGTGTCGGACGAAATTCGCAAAACGACATGCTATATGTGCGCCTGCCGCTGCGGGATCAATGTGCATATGAAGGCCAACGCTGATGGCGACATGAAGGTCGCCTATATCGAGGGCAACCGCGACCATCCGGTAAACAAGGGCGTACTTTGTGCAAAGGGCAGCGCTGGCATCATGCAGCACAACGCGCCCGCGCGGCTGCGCAAGCCGCTGAAGCGCGTCGGCGAACGTGGGTCAGGCGCGTTCGAAGAAATCGAATGGGACGAAGCACTGCAAATCGCCACCGACTGGCTGGCACCGCTCCGCGCCACGGCTCCCGAAAAACTGGCGTTCTTCACGGGCCGCGATCAATCGCAAAGCTTTACATCATTCTGGGCGCAAAACTTTGGTACACCCAACTATGCGGCGCACGGCGGGTTTTGTTCCGTCAACATGGCCGCTGCTGGCATCTACACCATGGGTGGCGCGTTTTGGGAATTCGGCCAGCCCGACTGGGACCATACCAAGCTGTTCATGCTCTTCGGTGTGGCCGAGGATCACGATAGCAACCCCATCAAAATGGGCATTGGCAAGATCAAAGCGCGCGGTGCGCGGGTCATTGGCGTCAACCCGATCCGCACAGGCTATAACGCTGTGGCAGATGACTGGGTCGGCATCACACCAGGCACGGACGGGCTGTTCATCCTGTCGATGGTGCATTGCCTGATGAAGGCCGGGCGCATGGACCTCGATTATCTGGCGCGGTTTACCGACGCGCCGGTGCTGGTCAATGGCGACGCGACCTCCCCAGAATTCGGCTTGCTGCTGCGCGACGAGGCTGGAAAACAACTGGTGATCTGCCGCAAGACTGGAAAACTCACGGCCTTTGACGCACCCGGCGTGCGCCCCGATCTTTCTGCAATCCACACCGTAAATGACGTCACCCACCGCCCCGTCTTCCACCACATGGCCGAGCAATACCTCAGCAAGGATTACGCGCCCGAGGCTGTTGCCGACCGCTGCGGTATTCCTGCCGCCCGCATCCGTGCTATCGCCGCCGAAATCGCGCGCGTCGCCTTTGACGAAGCGTTCGAACTGGACCATGAATGGACCGATTTTCGCGGCGACACCCACAAGACCATGACAGGTCGCCCCGTGTCCTTCCACGCCATGCGCGGAATCTCGGCCCATGCCAACGGCTTTCAAACCTGCCGCGCCTTGCACACGCTGCAGATCATCCTTGGCACGGTCGAAGTCCCCGGCGGCTTTCGTTTCAAACCGCCCTACCCGAAACCCGCGACGGCGCATCCCAAGCCCCATTGCGGCGTGACCCCCGGAAAACCGCTGGATGGCCCCCACCTTGGCTTCGTCCAAGGCCCCGCCGATCTGGCGTTAAAACCGGATGGCACCCCCGCCCGCATCGACAAAGCCTTCACCTGGGAAAACCCCATGAGCGCCCATGGCTTGATGCATATGGTGATCTCGAACGCCCACGCGGGCGACCCCTACAAGATCGACACGCTGTTTATGTACATGGCGAATATGTCGTGGAATTCATCGATGAACACCGGTGGTGTGATGCAGATGCTGACCGACAAAGACGCAAACGGTGACTATGTGATACCGCGTATCATCTATTCCGACGCTTACAGCTCGGAAATGGTGGCTTTTGCCGATCTTATCCTGCCCGACACGACCTATCTGGAACGCCACGACTGCATCAGCCTGCTGGACCGCCCGATTTGCGAGGCGGCCGCCGCCGCCGACGCAATTCGCTGGCCCGTGGTCGAACCCGACCGCGACGTGCGCGGCTTTCAATCAGTGCTTTGCGATCTTGGCGCGCGGCTTGACCTGCCCGGTTTCGTGAACGATGCAGGCGGCCAGAAATACACCGACTACGCCGACTATATCGTAAACCACGAACGCCGCCCCGGTATCGGCCCGTTGGCGGGCTTCCGTGGCGCGGGCGGCACCAATACGGGGCGCGGCGCACCCAACCCTGATCAGCTGGACCGCTACATCAAGAACGGCGGTTTTTTCGCGCATCACATCCCCAAGGGCGCACAATACTACAAACCTTGGAACAACGCCTACCAGGATTGGGCCGTCCAAACCGGCCTTTTTGACGCGCCCCAACCCTATCTCTTCTCGCTTTATGTCGAACCCATGCGCCGCTTCCAACTGGCTGCCGAAGGCCATGGTGAACACCAGCCCCCTGACCACCTGCGCGACAAGATCAAACACACCATGTCACCGCTCCCAATCTGGTACGAGACTGACCAGCAGGCCAACGAAGGCTTCAAGGTCACAGCCCTGACCCAACGCCCCATGGCTATGTACCATAGCTGGGGCGGCCAGAATGCATGGCTGCGCCAGCTTCACGGCCACAATCCGCTTTATGTGCCCCCCAAGCTGATGCGCGAAAACGGGTTGAAAGATGGCGACTGGGCCCGCGTCACCTCCCCCCATGGCGAAATCACGGTGCCCGTGCTGGAAATGGCAGCGCTGAATGAAAACACCGTCTGGACATGGAACGCGATCGGCAAACGCAAGGGAGCCTGGGCACTTGATGAACAGGCCCCCGAGGCGACCAAGGGTTTCCTGCTCAACCACTTGATCCATGAACTCCTGCCGCCCAAAGGCGATGGCCTGCGCTGGTCCAATTCAGACCCCATCACAGGCCAGGCCGCGTGGTTCGACCTCAAGGTCACACTCTCCAAAGCTGCCCCGCCGACAGAATCCAAGCCCGTCATCCCAAAGCAAAAGTCCCCCGTCCCCAAAGCCCCCAAAAGCCTCGCCTGGAAAACCCAATAGGCCCTTCTCTGGCTCATAAATATCCCGGGGGTATGGGGGCTGGCCCCCAGTCCGACAGCAGCAAAGCGCACCACACATGACCGAACTACCCAAAAGCACCCAGAAAAAACTCGGCCTCGTGATCGACCTTGATACCTGTGTCGGCTGCCATGCCTGCGTGATTTCCTGCAAGGGCTGGAACACCGAAAACTACGGTGCGCCACTCTCGGACCAGGACGCCTATGGCGCGGACCCGTCCGGCACCTTCCTCAACCGCGTCCACAGCTACGAGATCCAACCGGCCGAGGGTGCGGCCCAGCTGATCCACTTCCCCAAATCCTGCCTGCATTGCGAAGACGCCCCTTGCGTGACGGTCTGCCCAACCGGAGCAAGCTATAAACGCACTGAAGACGGCATCGTTCTGGTCAACGAAGCCGACTGCATCGGCTGCGGGCTTTGCGCATGGGCCTGCCCGTATGGTGCCCGCGAAATGGATCAAGCCGCAGGCGTCATGAAGAAATGCACCCTCTGCGTGGACCGCATCTATAACGACAACCTGCCCGAAGAAGACCGCATTCCGGTCTGCGTGCGCACATGCCCCTCAGGCGCGCGACATTTTGGCGATCTGGGCGATCCCGACAGCGCCGTCAGCCAACTGGTCAAAGAACGCGGCGGTGTCGATTTGATGCCTGAACAAGGCACCAAGCCGGTGAACAAATACCTGCCACCGCGCCCTAAAGACCGGATGCCAGAAATTGATGTCCTTGCCCCGTTCCTTGCGCCCGTCGATCAAGGGGCCAAAGGCTTTCTGGGCTGGCTTGATCGTACCTTGGATAAACTCTGATGCATCCCGCCCCTTCCGTCATCTTCTTCAGTACGTTCTCGGGTCTGGGCTTTGGCCTGCTGTTCTGGCTTGGGCTGGGCTGGCCATCGCCCACGGGCTTGGTCGCCTTTGTCTTCTTTGCCATCGGCTACCTGCTCGCGGTCGGCGGGCTGATCGCCTCGACCTTCCACCTTGGCCACCCCGAGCGCGCGCTCAAGGCGTTCAGCCAGTGGAAGACCAGTTGGCTCAGCCGCGAGGCGATCTGTGCCGTCGCAGCCCTGATCCTCATGGCGATCTATGGCGCAGGCGCTGTCTTTGCAGACCAACATTGGCGCGTCCTTGGTGTGATCGGCGGGCTGTTGTCCCTTGGCACCGTCTTCACCACCTCGATGATTTACGCCCAACTCAAGACCGTGCCGCGCTGGCACATGCCCCTGACGCCGCTCAATTTCCTGTCCCTCTCCATCGCGGGAGGTGCGCTTTTGGCGGGCCAAGTCACATGGGCGCTGTGGTTGATCATCCTCGCAGGCGGCATCCAACTTGCGACATGGATCGTCGGAGACGGTCGCTTTGCCACATCACAGACCACGCTTGCCACCGCCACCCAGCTTGGCGGCATCGGGCAGGTCCGGGCATTCGAGCCACCCCATACCGGCACCAATTACCTGCTGCGCGAATTCGTTTACGTGATTGGACGCAAACATTCTTTCAAGCTGCGCCTGATCGCGATTGTCTTGATGGCAGCGCTGCCCGTGACCCTGCTGCTGATGCCCTTCTCGCATGTGGCAGGCGGGCTTGCGGTGCTGGTTCATGTTGCAGGAGTGTTGACTGCCCGCTGGCTGTTTTTTGCACAGGCAGAGCATGTCGTCGGTCTGTACTACGGTAAAAGATAATTTGGGCGCATCGGGTCATACCCCACGCACCAAACGGTCTGCATAAAACGCCAAGTATAGGTTAGCTTGTCAAACCCGCATGTCGCAGACCCGCATTGACCAACGCTTTGGTGTTGTCCGTCAATGGCACCAGCGGCAGGCGTACTTCGGGCGAACACAGGCCAAGCTCGGACATGGCGTATTTCACACCCACCAACCCCGGCTCGGTAAAGATCGCTTTGTGCAGCGGCATCAATTTGTCCTGAATGGCCAAAGCGGCGGCATAGTCACCCGCAAGGCAATGCGCCTGCATCTGGCTCAACAGCTTGGGTGCCACATTCGCAGTGACCGAGATACATCCAACACCACCTTGGGCATTAAACCCGTGTGCGGTCGCGTCTTCGCCCGAAAGCTGGATAAACTCAGGCCCGCACAGCATGCGCTGGTCACAGACCCGCGCCAGATCACCGGTAGCATCCTTGACACCGACGATGCGCGGCAGCTTGGCAAGATCAGCCATTGTGGATGGCATCATATCCACGACGGAACGGCCGGGGATGTTGTAGATGATGATCGGCAGACCGCAGGCTTCGTGAATCGCGGTGAAATGCGCAATCAGCCCGGCTTGGGTCGGCTTGTTGTAGTAAGGCGTCACGACCAGTACCGCATCGGCTCCGACGCTTTCGGCATGCCTGGCCAGGCGGATGCTTTCGACCGTGTTGTTTGATCCGGCACCCGCAACGACAGGGATGCGTCCGGCAACGGCCTTAACCACCTCGGCCACGACGGTTTCATGCTCTGCGTGGGTCAGTGTGGGCGATTCCCCCGTCGTGCCAACAGGCACAAGCCCGTTTGACCCTTCGGCGATGTGCCATTCAACCAGCTTTTTGAGCGTGTCCAGATCCAGCGCGCCGTTCGTGAACGGCGTGACGAGTGCAGGTAGTGAACCTTGTAACATAAGCACGCTCCTTTTCTTGCGTTGCTGGGCAGGCGCCCTATTGCTGACTGGCGGCATCGTGAGTTGAACCCTGCGCACCTTACAGTATGTTGCACGGCTGTAGCCCCTGAACAGTAGGAAATGCAAGTGATGACACGCGCCCTCGCGACGCTGATACTGGTTTTGACCCTTGCGTCTCCCGCGTTTGCCGAACGCCCTCGGCCGCTGGGATGGGCGATGGATGCCGTCAGAGCGGACAATTGGGAAAATGCCGCACTGATCGCCAGCCGGGACGGCACTGTGGCCAAAGACATCGTCGAATGGCACCGTCTGCGCGCAGGTCTGGGCAGCTACGTCGAGGTGACGGCGTTCCTGAACCGACGCCCTGATTGGCCCGGAGAGGACTATCTGCGCGCACAATCCGAAGACGCTGTGATCACCGCAGGCGATGCCGCGATATTGGCGTTCTTCCAAGGCCGCGAACCGCAAACTCCGCGCGGTGTTCTGGGCTATACGGCTGCCTTGATGCGGGCGGACCGCGGCGGAGAGGCCCAGGCGCGGCTTGTTCTGGCGTGGCGCACCATGCCAATGGACGCGGTCTCACAAGCGCTGTTTTTTGCTTCACACGAGACCTTGCTGAAACCCCACCACGCAGCACGGTTGGACGCGATGCTGTGGCAAGGCGAACAAAGCCATGCACGACAAATGTATGATCTGGTCAGTGCAGACGACAAGGCGCTGGCAGAAACCCGCATCGCGCTCCAGAACCGCCAAGGCGACGTGAACAAGATGATCAACGCTTTGCCAGCCAGCAAGGGTGGCGATTCGGGATTGCAGAAAGACCGCTTTGAATGGCGTATCCGCAACGGGTTCGAGGACAGTGCAAAAGACCTGCTGCTCTCGCAATCCATCAGCGCTGCCGCCCTTGGCCAGCCCGATGCGTGGGCCAACCGCCGCCGCGCCCTTGCCCGCGACGAGATGCGCAGCGGCGATCCTGCGCGCGCCTACCGGATGGCATCGCAACATTTCCTTGTGGAAGGATCGCATTACGCTGATCTTGAATGGTTGTCGGGCTATATCGCGCTGCGTTTCCTTAAAGATCCGGCACTGGCGCTGACCCATTTCAGCAAACACGACAGCGCGGTGGAATCCCCGATCAGCCAAGGGCGCGCAGGCTATTGGCAGGGCCGCGCCTTGCAAGCGATGGGTGACGCTGCGGGTGCTGCAAAAGCATATTCTAAGGGGGCAGAGTTCCAGTCGTCGTTCTACGGGCTGTTAGCCGCAGAACGCGGGAACTTGCCGTTTGACCAGACATTGGCCGGCGAAGCGCCCAAACAGGATTGGCGCAGCTCTCCGCTTGCCTCTGCGCCGCTGTTTCAAGCCGGGATGCTTTTGCAAGCCTCGGGCGAGTTAAGCCTGGCCGAGCGGTTCTGGACCCATCTTGCAGAGCAGTTGATTTCAGACGATGCAGCCCTGCTGGGTCAGGCCGCGATTGACATCGATCAGCCTCATCTTGCGGTGATGATCGGCAAGCGGGTGGCGCAGCGCGGCATTACGATTGCGGCACCTTATTACCCCCTTCACCCCGCGATCAAACTGGACCTGAACATGGCCCCCGAAATGGTGCTGGCCATCGCCCGGCGCGAAAGCGAATTTGATCCCGTCGTACAAAGCCATGTAGGCGCACGCGGATTGATGCAGTTGATGCCCGGCACCGCCGATGATGTCGCGCGAGACCTTGGAATTAGCAGCCTGCACACAACGGATCGACTGACCGCCGACCCCGATTACAATGCGCGCTTGGGGTCCGAATATCTGTCACAAATGGCCGGACGGTTTAATGGCAATGTCGTGATGGTATCGGCGGCCTATAATGCTGGCCCTGCCCGCCCACCGCGCTGGATGGATGCATATGGTGACCCCCGCGAGGGTGACATTGACGTGGTAGACTGGATTGAGATGATCCCATTTCGCGAAACCCAGAATTACGTGATGCGGGTCACCGAAAGCTTGCCTGTCTACCGTGCCCGCCTTGGTAAAGATCCGCTACCGCAGCTCTTCACCGAAGAACTCATCGGCTCAACGCTTTTGCCGTTCGCGCCAAAACGTGAATAGCCCAGCGGCGACAATCAGTGCCGCACCGATGGCGACATTGGCGCGCACGTCCTCTCCGAAGATCGAGATTCCGATGATGCTGGCAAAAACCAGTTGAAGATAGGCAAAGGGCTGCACGGCGCTGGCCTCGGCGACTTCGTAACAGCGGATCAGCAGCCAGTGACCGGTGACACCCGTGATGCACAGGAAGCTCATGAAAATCCAATCGGTCGCCGCCATCGGTTCCCAAAACCAGATGCCTGTCACCGTCATCGCGACGGATCCTGTAACGCCTGTCCAGAAAAAACTCGTTGCGGTTTTGTCCTTGCGCCCGACATACCGCGTAAGCAATCCGTAAACGGCGAACATCGCGGCGGCGATCAACGGTATGACCGCAGCAGGGTTAAAGACGTTCATGCCCGGTTGCAGAATGACCAGAACACCGATGAAGCCCACACCAATCGCCGCCCATCGCCGCCAGCCGACTTTTTCGCCCAGCACTGGCCCTGACAGCGCAGCAACCAAAAGCGGATAGCACGTGAATACCGCGTGGCTTTCGACCAGCCCCAAAATGGTAAAGGCGACGATCATGACGCATATCTCAGCCGCAAGCAGCAGACCGCGCAGCGCCTGCAATATCGGCTGACTGGTCTGAGCCGCAGCACGCAATCCGCCTGCATTGCGCTTGGCGATCGCGATCACAAAGGCCGCAAAAAACCAATAGCGGATCATCACCACCATCATCACGTTGTATTCCGAAGCCAGATGGCGTGACAAACCGTCTTGCACGGCAAAAACAAACGTCGTCAGCACCATCAATGTGATGCCAAGCGGAATGTTGTTCGACTGCGCTGCCGCCGCTGCGCGGTTGGTGGCGCGGGTCATACCCGTACTGCCTGCGTCATGTGACGCTTGCGGCCATATCCCTTTGTGCGCTGCACGGCAAAGCCGGCTGCCTCTAACGCGCGCCGTACAGATCCAGCAGCCGTGTAGGTTGCCGCGGTGCCAAAAGGGGCGGTGTGCCGCGATACATCGCTCAGCAGTTCCGGCTCCCAAAGCTCAGGGTTTTTCGCCGGAGAGAACCCGTCAAGAAACCATGCATCGGCCAAGCCTTGCCATAAAGGGACAGTCTGGCGGGCGTCACCGATGATCACGTTCAGCTCGAGACCCGGAAAGGACATCTTGCCGCCCTCCGGTGTCCAAGCCTCCAGCAAAGCATCGCGCTTGCCGTCAAAATCAGGGAATTTCTCGTGCGCCTGTGCCATGTCTTTGGACGTCATCGGGAAGGCTTCGAATGAGGTGAATTGCAGCGTTCCGCTAACGCCTTTGCGCGCCCAAGCATCCCAGACGACCAATAAATTCAGGCCCGTGCCGAAACCCAACTCGCCGATCCGAAACCCGTCGCGGAAACGATTGAGCAGATCATTGCCCTCCAAAAACACATGGCGGGTTTCATCAACACCGTTATCAAGGCTGAAATACGGATCATCAAACATGGAAGACACAGGCACGCCGCTGTCTTTCCATTCAATGTCGGCTGTCTGGTTCTCCACGGGGCGGCCTTATGTTATCGGGACATTTGAAAACACTGCGCAAAAATGGTGGGGATTGGCAATGGTCGAAATCACGATACGTGGTGCAGGGATATTTGGGCTGTCCATCGCATGGGTGTGTGTGCAGCGCGGCGCATCGGTGCAGGTGATTGATCCGAATGGCCCGGCAGCGGGCAGCAGCGGCGGCATCGTCGGTGCATTGGCCCCGCATGTGCCCGAGAAATGGAGCGCTAAGAAAGCGTTCCAGCTGGAAAGCCTGTTGATGGCAGGCCCGTTTTGGCAGGAAGTCGACACGGTTGGCGGCGGTCAATCGGGCTATTCCCGCAAAGGGCGCTTACAACCGATCACCGATGAAACGGCCTTGGCGCTTGCGCATCGCCGTGCCGTGACGGGGCATGAGCACTGGCGCGACGATGCCGTTTGGCAGGTGGTGCGCGCCGAAGCGTCGCCTTGGGAGCCCGTCAGCCCCTCTGGCTGGTTGGTCTACGACAGTCTTAGCGCGCTCATTCACCCGCGCCGCGCCTGCGAAGCTTTGGTGATGGCGCTGTCGGCCAAGGGTGTTGAGGTTCAGGCAGAAGGGTCAGACAAAGGGCGCGTTCTTTGGGCGACGGGTGTGGCGGGTTTGCAAGATCTGACTGCCCGATTTGCGCAGCCAGTCGGGTCAGGCGAAAAAGGACAGGCGGCGCTTTTGGCCTATGATGCCCGCGACATGCCGCAGCTTTTTGCAGGTGGGGTCCACATCATCCCCCACAGCGATGGCACGGTTGCGGTCGGGTCCACGACAGAGCGGTATTTCGACAGCCCCGACCAGACAGATGAAAAGCTGGACGATGTGATCACTACCGCCTGTGCTGCGGTGCCGGTTTTGGCAGACGCCAAGGTGATCGACAGATGGGCAGGTCTGCGCCCGCGCAGCCATAGCCGCGCACCGATGTTGGGAGGCTGGCCCGACAGGCCCGATCATTTCATCGCCAACGGTGGCTTTAAAATCGGCTTTGGCATGGCACCGAAAATCTCGCAGGTCATGGCCGATTTGCTGTTGGACGGGCGCGATGAAATTCCAGACGGATTCCGGGTTGAAGATAACCTCTGAACTCCGGCCTCAGGCGCTGGCCACCATGCACTGCCGCCCATCCGGACCCTGCACCCAAAGATCACGACCGTTGCGGCACAAAGTAGCGGCCTCGTGATCCATCAGGGGAGATGTCGCACGAAAGTTGAAATCGGCAAGCGGGCCTAATTCGGCCTCGGCCTTGAGCATCAAAAGCTGCGCCAATAGCGGGCCGTGCACGACGAGGCCATCGTAGCCTTCGACATCTCTCGCATAGTCGAGATCGTAGTGGATACGGTGGCCATTGAAAGTCAACGCCGAATAGCGAAACAACAAAGTCGAACTGAACGTGACAACTTCAGCCGATTGGGCATCCGTGCGTGCCTGCGGCGGTGTGGGTTTGGGTGCAGCGGGGTCTGGGTCTTCGCGATACACAAGATCCTGCCATTCTGTGACGCACAGGACGCTGTCTTGCCAAATCTCGTGCCGCAGCGTGACAAAACCCAGCGGTCCGCTGCGTCCGTTCTTGCGCAGATGGCTTTCGCAGACGGTCCGTTTTTCGGCACCCGTGCCAGCTTTGAGAGGCGCATGAAAGGACAGCCGCCCCCCCGCCCACATACGACGCGGCAAACCCATATCGGGGATCAACCCGCCAACCTTGGGGTGACCGTCACGACCCAACATCCCTGGCGGTTCAGGCTCCCAGAAATAAAGCTGGTGGAAAAATGGCGGCAGGGTGTCCCCGGCGCGGATCGACCCGTTTTGCCCTAGTGCAACCTGAAACGCGGCAGCGCGGGCGGGGTCAATCACATCGTTATTTTGCTGCTGGGTCATACGCACCACATCCATCGCCTTAAGCGAACCAAGATTGTCCCTCGCCGCACTCCGAGCATGTTCGCCCGTACCAAAGCTTAGCTGTCGATCTCAGCCCTTAGCGCTTCCATAAGTTGGGTCAGTTCCTTGACGTACGTCTCGCCGGTCAGGTGTCCGTCTTCGTCAAAAGCGCTGCTGCTGGCAGCCAGATGAATTTCGGGGCCCTGCAAGATACGGGGGCGAAACGGGACCATAAAGCTGCGTAGGATCAACTGCGCACGTTCTCCTCCGGCGCGTCCTGCGGCGGCAGACATCACGGCCAAGGGTTTGTTACCCCAAGGATTGCCCTCTACCCGGCTGATCCAATCCAGCGCGTTTTTCAGCACGCCTGATGGGCCTTTGTTATATTCCACGGTCGAAACCAGAATGGCATCCGCATTTGCAATCTGGTCTGCGGCTTTCTGAACGGCTGCGGGGACACCATCCGCCTCTTCCTCGTCCGCATCATACAGCGGAAAACGGATATCTGCTTGGGCATAGTCGCAGTCGCCAAAAAGGCGCACGGCCTCTGACAGCAACATTGTATTTGTCGACGCTTTTCGCAGCGATCCAGAAATTCCGATCAGGGAAGGTTTGGCCATGGTGTTTGTCCTTCTTGTTCTTTTGTCCTGCAAAGAGGTGTGGCGGTGCCTGCAAAAAGCAAGAGGCCCCGGTTGATACCGAGGCCCCGTTAAATTTAAGTCCGATTGTCTTTAAGAAGCGTTCGGCAGAATCACAATCTCGACCCGACGATTCTGCGCCTTGCCCGATGCGTTCAGGTTGCTTGCAACCGGCTGGCTTTCGCCCCGCCCAATCGCGCGGATACGCCCCGAAGGAACACCGCTTGAGATCAGCACATTCGCCACTGCGCGTGCGCGTCCTTCGGAGAGTTGCTGGTTGTACGCCGCGTCACCGTCGCTGTCGGTATGGCCGATGACTTGCAGCGTCGAGTTGCTGTAGACGTTTACGTTGCGCGCCAAGGCGGCGAGGTCGCTTTGCATGCCAGCCTGAACCCTTGTGCTGTCTGTAGCAAACAAGATGTCCTGCGGCAGCGTTACGATCAAACGGTCACCGGTATTGGTGATGATCACGTCGCTATCAAGCTGACGGCGCAAATCCGCCTCTTGTTTGTCCAGCGAATAGCCTACACCGGCACCGATTGCGCCGCCCGCCAACGCACCGGCAAGTGCGCCGTCTGCGCGGTTGCCATCACCCCGCGACAGGGCACCAATGACAGCACCCGCGCCCGCACCGATCAAAGCACCGTTACGTGTCTTTGCGTTGGGATCATTAGGGTTGCCGCCGATTGGGCCCGGTTCGCATGCGCTGAGGGCAAGGACACTTGTCATCGCTACTGCGATCGTCATTTTGGAAAAAGTCATTTTATCTTTCTGCCTTTGTTTGGGGCCCCGTTCGGGCGAGGCATCTCGTCAAACAACTCTCCTACACGAGGTCCAGTTCCCTTTAAAATGCCCCTGCGCAAACGATCGGCGCCTACCCGCCTATGATCAAGCGTCGGCACGTGCGGATTCGTACGCCAACATCGCTCGCTTGACAGGAATACCCCAGTGATACCCTCCCAGACCGCCAGATTTGCGCAAGGCCCGATGGCATGGGATCAGCCAACTGACGGGATTTCGCCCAACGGCGGTGCCAACGGCGCGCACCGCTTTTGGCGTGCCGATGGTCTGGGCGATTTCCGAATAGGTGGTGACATTTCCCGACGGGATGTTCAGCAGCGCCTCCCAGACCTTGATCTGAAAGGGGGCACCGATCAGGTAGATGGGGGCCTTGCCACCCCCACTGACCTGAGCGCCGAATGCCGTTTGCACCCACCCGCTCAGCAGATCAGGGTTCTGCGTGAACTGCGCGCCGGGCCATCGCCGGGTCAGATCCTCCATGGCTTCGACCTCTCCCATCTCGGCCGAAAAAGCGAGACCGCAGATGCCACGGTCGGTACCCATCACCAGCGCAGGCCCGAACGGGCTATCGAACCATCCCCACGAGATCTCCAAACCAGCGCCTTTGCGGGCGAATTCACCGGGGCTCATCGCCTCCCAACGCAAGAACAGATCGTGCAGCCGACCAGAGCCGGACAGCCCAATCTCGTGCGCCGCGCCAAGTGTGGTAAAGCGGTCCCGCAGCAGGTCTTTGGCGTGATCCAGCATCAGGTACTGTTGATAGCGTTTCGGCGACACACCCACCCACCGCGAAAACAGCCGTTGGAAATGCGCAGCGCTCATCCCCATTTCGCCGGCAATCTGATCCAGCGCCAGAGGATCGGAGGCATGATCAATCACATCAATAGCCCGGCGCATCACGCCGTAATGGTAGGCTGCTTCGGGATCGGTCATCGGGGGTGTGATATCTTGCTTCATGCCGTCAAACTACGCGCCGGCGTTCCTCCTTGCGACCCGAAACTTGCGCGAAATGCGCAGCATTCCGGCAGGCGTCAGGAAATGCCACTTCAGGCCCTGCCTTGGCTTGCCCTAGCTGCAAATTCCAATCATACCCTGCACCATGGCAAAAACACTCGATTACCACACCATCCGCGAGATATTTACCCGCTTTCAGGCTGCCGATGCCGAACCCAAAGGCGAGCTGGATCACACCAATGTCTATACGCTGCTGGTGGCTGTGGCACTAAGTGCGCAGGCAACTGACGCTGGAGTGAATAAAGCAACAAAATCCCTGTTCGAAATCGTAGAGACGCCACAGCAAATGCTGGATCTGGGTCTGGATGGATTGGTCGAGCATATCAAAAGCATTGGCCTTTTCCGCCAGAAGGCCAAGAACGTGATCAAACTAAGCCAGATTTTGGTCGATGACTACGCGGGCGTCGTTCCCAACAGCCGCACAGCGCTGCAATCGCTGCCCGGTGTGGGGCGCAAGACCGCGAATGTAGTGCTGAACATGTGGTGGAACTATCCCGCACAGGCCGTAGATACCCATATCTTTCGCGTCGGCAACCGCACCCGCATTGCGCCCGGCAAAACCGTGGATGCCGTTGAGCGCGCCATAGAAGACAATATTCCCGTTGATTTTCAACAACACGCCCATCACTGGATGATCCTGCACGGCCGCTATCATTGCAAGGCCCGCAAGCCACTGTGCAGGACCTGCATCATCCGTGATCTCTGCCCCTACGAGGAAAAAACTGAATGACCCAATATGAAGTAGTCGGAATAGGCAATGCTGTTGTCGATGTGATCTCGCATGCCAATGACGCATTTCTTGGCGATATGAACATCGAAAAAGGCATCATGCAACTGATCGAGCGTGACCGCGGCGAAGACCTGTATGGTGCCATGAAGGACCGTTTGCAGACCCCCGGCGGGTCGGTCGCCAATACAATTGCGGGCATTGGTGCGCTTGGGTTGCCGACAGCCTTTATCGGGCGGGTCAAAGACGATGATCTGGGCAAGTTTTACGCGCAATCCATGATCGATGGCGGTACGGACTTTGTGAACGCACCCGTTGCGGGCGGTGATCTGCCGACTTCACGCTCGATGATCTTTGTGTCGCCAGATGGCGAGCGGTCGATGAACACCTATCTGGGCATCTCGACGGATCTGGGGCCGGACGACGTGCCAGAGACAGTGACCACGGCTGCCAAGATCATTTTCCTCGAAGGATATCTGTTCGACAAAGACCAAGGCAAGCAAGCGTTTCTAGAAGCCTCGCGTCAGGCGCGCGCGGCAGGCGGCAAAGCCGGCATCGCGATCTCTGACCCGTTTTGTGTGAACCGTCACCGCGATGACTTCATCCGCATGATCCGCGACGAATTGGATTATGTCATCGGCAATGAGGCCGAGATCAGATCCCTGTTCGAGACCGACGACCTTGAGGATGCACTGGCCAAGACCGCCGCAATGTGTGGCACGGTTGTCTGCACCCGCTCGGGCGAGGGTGTCACGCTGATCCGCGACGGCGAACGCGTCGATGTGCCGGTGACCAAGATCACGCCGGTCGATGCCACGGGTGCGGGCGATCAATTCGCAGCCGGGTTCCTTTATGGCATGGCCACGGGTCGTGATCTTGAGACTTGTGGCAAGATGGGCAACGTTTGCGCTGCCGAAGTGATCAGCCACGTAGGGCCCCGCCCCGCGACCGACATCATGGCGCTGTTCAAGGCCCAAGGGTTGGTCTGACGTATGCTGAGTGACGGATTTCACGACGTGCCAGCGGGCAAGATCGCAATGGTGGTCACCCTGCTGGAAATGCGCAAAGCGGCACCAACGCGCGAAATCGCTTTGCCACACGGAGTGACCTTACGAAAGATCACGCCCACGCTGGAGTGGTACCGTGACATCTTTCGCCGCGTCGGCGCGCAGGACTGGCTGTGGTTTTCGCGGCTCAAGGTGTCGGATACGGAACTGGGCGCAATCTTGGACGACCCTGATGTGGCGTTTTACACCCTTTCCAAAGACGGGCAGGACGAGGCATTGCTCGAACTGGATTTCCGCCAACCGGGCGAATGTGAACTGATGTACTTCGGTTTAACGCCCGCGCTGATCGGCACAGGCGCGGGCCGATATCTGATGAACCATGCGATCACCACAGCATGGACCCGGCCCATCAAACGGTTCCACGTCCACACCTGCACGATCGACAGCCCGCAGGCGTTGTCATTCTACATGCGTAGCGGATTTGTCGCCTATGCGCGCCAGATCGAGGTTGCAGACGATCCCCGCCTGATCGGGATGCTGGAGCGGGATGCGGGGCCGGGTGTGCCGATTATTGGCTAGCTTGGCCAATCGGTGATAAGTGGTGCCAAGCTGCGGTTTGCGGTGTAAGCTGCCGTTGGCTTTGACCAAATGAACGTCTGCTTTTGGAACCCGTACAAAGCACAGTGGTTTCCAAACGACCTTTGGGGGTCTTGCGAAACCGCTGAATGGACATGATCGGGATCGTTGTAGACGCGAGATTTACAACACTCGAAACCGTAGTTTACGCAAACCATCCGGCCATTTAGAACTGAAATCTGTAGCGGGTTATATTAAGAGAGTTAATTGACATGAGTGACGAAAACGAACGCGACAAGAAGCAAGCAGTCATCCGCGGGTTCATGCTGAAGTGCCCCTCTTGCGGAGTTGGAAAGACCCTGCACAAGTATTTGAAGGTCAAAGACAACTGTAATCACTGCGGGATCGAACTGCATCATGCCAGTGTTGATGACGGCCCAGCCTATTTCACGTTAATGCTGGTCGTCGCGATAATCTTCCCTTTGTTTGCAGTAATCTACGCAAACTATGACCCGAACCCGCTCTTTGTCGCGCTTTCGTTGATGGTCGTTGCCACTGGTCTTGCACTTTGGCTTTTGCCGCGCGTGAAGGGTGTGTTTATCGGACTACAATGGGCATCGCGATTACACGGGTTTTGAAAACCCTCGTGGTGCAAACCCCTGCCAAAGCCGGCTTTGATTTTGGCAGGTTTTTAGCCGCACCTGACAGAGCGGACATTCGTCCTCAACGCAGTATCCGGCGAAGTGGGCCCGAAGGCCACTTCTTTCAAAACCGTCCCAAGCCTATGGATCGGCCCTAGTTGCGTCCAAAAGCCGCCGTGGGCACTGTTTTCAACTCGCCACCTTGTTCTGCCCACTCCATCATCAGGCAACTGCCGCCCTTGCGTTGCCAGTAAAGCGCCTCAAGTTCGTACCAGCCCGCTTGCGGAACGCTGACCTCGACAGCGCCAATCGGGTCACAGCCCCGCTTCTTGTCAACCTTCGCAACCTCACTCCCGCCGATGCTCAGTTCGAGGCCGTCGTTTGAATAGGTCTCCAGCGTGTAGGTGCCTGGCGCGTCGAAGCGAAGATAACCCTTGATCCGTGCCGCAACCATTGTTTCCTGCCCCGAAGTGAGCGCAGAGGGATTGCTTTGGGAACTTAGATAATTCATGTCCGCCAACGGCTCGCCTGGCTTTGCTCCCATTCCGAGCGCGATATAGGCATCGCGCAGCGACTTGACGTCGCTTGGGAAGGCATACTCGACGGCCAGCCCCGCGCTCACGCTTTGTGGCTGCGGGTCTGCTGGTTTCAGTTTCAATGGGCTGGCCGCAACCGCGCCGCCACAAAGCGCCACAAGTGCCGCCACTCCTGCTATCCGATAAATTGTCATCCTAGCTGAACTCCTCAATTTCTAGGGTCCAGCCTACGTTCTCCAGCGTTGCATGCAAGCGTCATGTTAAAAAAGGGCATCAGAAAAACCGGCCCCAGTATCTACGCTGACCCCAAATACGGACGAAACGCCGCCACAACAGCAGCGTAAACATCACGCTTGAAGGGCACGATATTGTCGACCAGATCCTCTACAGGAAGCCAGCGCCACTCTGAGAACTCTTGATGCTCGGTCTCTAGGTTGATCTTGTCATCAGACCCGTGGAAGCGCAGCAGAAACCATTTCTGCTCTTGCCCGCGATAGCGGCCTTTCCAGATGTTGGGCACCAGATCATGGGGCAGATCGTAGGGCAGCCAACCTTCGGTCTGGGTCACCACCGACACTGCATCGGGCGAGATGCCGGTTTCTTCCTCAAGCTCGCGCAGGGCTGCGATCTCGGCGTGTTCGCCTTTTTCAATGCCACCCTGGGGCATTTGCCACGCATCCTGATCGCGATCTGTCCGTTGACCGACAAAGACATGGCCATCTGCATTGACCAGCATCACGCCAACACAGCGGCGGTAGGGCAGTTTTGCGATTTCTTCTGGGGTCATGGGGCGGGCCTTTGGATTGGGTTGGTTCCGTGCGGAGTTAGCACAAAATCCGTCCGCATGTATATTGGCTTACGCAGCGTTGTGCGTGACAGGCAAGCAGGCTTAAGATGAAGTCAGCCCAAACGCCCTATCCATCCGAAAGGTTCACTCCATGTCCGCTTATCCGCACCTGCTCGCCCCGCTTGATCTGGGGTTCACAACGCTAAAGAACCGCGTACTGATGGGGTCGATGCACACGGGGCTTGAGGAAACCGGCGACTGGAACCGGGTGGCCGAATTCTACGCAACCCGTGCGCGCGGCGAGGTCGGTTTGATGGTGACCGGCGGCATCGGCCCGAACAAGGAAGGTGCCGTAGCGCATGGTGCCGCGATGATGGTCTCGCAAAAAGATGTCGACAACCACAGCATCGTGACCCAGCGGGTCCACGACGCGGGTGGCAAGATCGCAATGCAGATTTTGCATGCGGGGCGCTATGCGTTCAGCCCCGATTGCGTTGCTCCGTCTGCGATCAAATCCCCGATTTCGATGTTTTCACCCAAGGAACTGGACGCCGAAGGGATTGAAAAACAGATTGCCGACATCGCGGCCTGTGCGCTTCGCGCCAGGCAAGCAGGCTATGACGGGGTAGAGGTGATGGGATCGGAAGGCTATTTCCTGAACCAGTTTCTGGTCACCCACACCAACAAGCGAGACGACGAATGGGGTGGCAGTTACGAGAACCGCATGAAGCTGCCTGTCGAAGTTGTCCGCCGCGTACGTGACGCTGTTGGGCCGGATTTCATCATCATCTACCGCCTGTCGATGATCGATCTGGTGCCCAATGGTTCTACCTTCGATGAGGTCGTGCAACTGGCCAAGGCTATCGAGGCAGCAGGTGCCACGATCATCAACACCGGCATCGGCTGGCATGAGGCGCGGATTCCCACGATTGCAACATCGGTCCCGCGCGCTGCATTTGCATGGGTCACGAAAAAGCTGATGGGTCAGGTGGGCATTCCGGTGATCACCTCGAACCGGATCAACACACCTGAAGTCGCCGAGGGCGTGTTGGCCGATGGCTGTGCCGACATGGTGTCGATGGCGCGGCCCATGCTGGCCGATGCGGATTTCGTCGCCAAGGCGATTGCGGGCAAGGCCGACCAGATCGCGCCCTGCATTGCGTGCAATCAGGCCTGTCTGGATCACACCTTTGGCGGTAAGATCTCGAGTTGTCTGGTGAATCCACGTGCCTGCTACGAGACCGAGTTGAAGGTCGAGAAGACGCATCGTGTGAAATCGATTGCCGTTGTCGGCGCTGGCCCTGCGGGTCTGTCGGCAGCCATCACAGCGGCAGAGCGCGGGCACAGCGTTACCATCTTTGACCGCGCATCCGAGATTGGCGGGCAGTTGAACCTGGCCAAGCAGGTCGCGGGCAAAGAGGAGTTCTGGGGCCTCGTGGATTGGTACCGCGCCATGGTCAAGGAATATGGCGTGACGGTGACGCTGAACACCGAAGTCTCCGCCAATGATCTGGGCGATTTTGACGAAGTGATTATCGCCACCGGCGTCATCCCCCGCGATCCGCAGATTCCGGGGCAGGATGCTGCCAATGTGGTCAGCTATATCGACATTCTGAACGGCAAGGTCACCGCTGGCAAAAAGGTCGCCGTGATTGGCGCGGGCGGTATCGGTTTCGATGTGTCCGAGCATCTGGTTCATGACGGCGACAGCACCACCACCAACCTGCCCGAATGGATGAAGGAATGGGGCGTGACAGACCCTTCAGAGCATCGCGCGGGTCTAGCCCCGGAAGGCCCACAGCCCCATGCGCCTGCACGCGAGGTGACGATGTTGCAACGCAAGACCACGAAAGTTGGCAAGGGATTGGGCAAGACGACAGGCTGGATTCACCGCGCCTCGCTGACCATGAAGAATGTGCAGATGATTGCAGGCGTGAACTATGAAAAGATCGACGCAGACGGGCTGCACATCAGCTTTGGTGAGGCGCGTGAAAAACCGCAGGTGATCGCGGCGGATACGATTGTGCTTTGCGCAGGGCAGTTGTCGAACCGGTCGCTTGCTGATGCGCTAGAGGTGAAAGGCATCAGTTGCCACGTGATCGGCGGTGCAGATGTGGCGGCAGAACTGGACGCGAAACGCGCCATTGATCAGGGCACGCGGCTGGCCGCAGCCCTTTGACAGGAAAGGTGGGCGCACCGCCCATCATTGGCTGATGCACCGCTTGCGCATCGGGCGCGGCCTGTCAGAAGATTGAGTGTGTTAGTGCTAGCTCCGGGCTTTCTTATGCCGATTTGCATTTTCGATGGCTTTGCCGATGGGACATCGTCAGTTCACCTAGATACCCGTCTTACCGGCTCTGGCTGGCAGCGCTAATATTTATCGTCCAAAGATTTGTGCGCTGGATTTAAAGCGGCCCGAAACCAACAATTGTTTCAATGTTTCCCTGCCGCGAACGATCCTCGCAATTACCTTGCTACTGTCCCACCCCTGCCGTGATCCTGCCTGAATTGCCCTTCATACAATTCCCAACGCAGATCATTGAAAAGGGGACGGCGATGGACCGCCTGACAGAAATGGAAGCCTTCGCCACAGTCGTGGATCAAGGTGGTTTCACAGATGCCGCCAAGAAAATGGGCATCTCGAAGTCCGCCGTATCCAAACATGTGTCATCGCTCGAGGCGCGCCTTGGGGCACGGTTGCTAAACCGCACAACGTGCCGGGTCAGCCCGACCGAAATTGGCCTTGCTTATTACGACCGCGCCCGCCGCGTTCTGAATGATGCAGGTGAAGCGGATGCGCTGGTCACCTCGATGCAATCAGCGCCATCCGGCTTGCTGCGGATCTCGGTTGCGACAGATTTCGGGGTCAACCACCTGTCCCCTGCGCTTTCGGGTTTCCTTGAAGAATTCCCTGACATCACCGTCAACATGGTGCTGAACAACCGTTATGTTGAACTGATCAGCGAAGGTTTCGACATGGCCGTGCGGATCGGAGAGCTGGAAGACAGCACGTTGCGGGCGCGGAAACTGACGGAAACCACCAAACGCATGATTGCGTCACCAGGGTATTTTGAAAAATATGGCCGCCCCGAAAAGATCGACGATCTGAACGATCACAAGCTGCTGCATTATTCAAACCAATCCAGCGGGAACATGTGGAAGCTGACCTCGCCTTCAGGTGAAAAACGTCAGGTACGCACCGCAGGCTGGCTGTCGGTCAATGACGGGCAATCACTGTTGAACGCTGCGATTTCAGGGCTTGGTATCGCTTACCTGCCCAGCTTTTTATATGCCGACGCGATGGAAAAAGGTCTGGTCGAAGATGCCATTCCCGAACTCCCGCTCGAAACCCAGGGTATTTACGCTGTTTACCCTCCAGGCCGCTTTACGCAGCCAAAAGTGCGCGCTTTTATCGATTTTTTGGTCCACGCTTTTGCCGACAAAGGCCCGACGGAGTGGTAAAGATAACGCCACTTTCTTGCGGTGACTTTTTCGACCTGATTTACGCCCCCGACGACCTGAGAAGGTTGCGGGGGTTTTCTTTTTTTCGCGGTCAGTCCTGCGAGAGCAAAACAGCCTCGACCCGGCGATTTGCCTCGCGCCCTTGTGCGGTCAGGTTGGACGCAACCGGAGCAAGATAGCCCACGCCCTGTGCTTCGACCTGGGCCGGCGGAATGTCATATTTTTCCAGCAACCGTTGACGCACAGCACCAGCACGGTTGCGCGACAACGCGATATTGGGGTCAAGCCCGCCATCACTGTCGGTATGGCCCACAAGTACGATCCGCAAAGTCGGCTGCTCCTTGAGGAACGTCGCCAGACCAGCAAGCGCGCCGACGCTCGAATCACCCAACGCAGCCGTCCCCGACGTGAAGTCCAACCCTGACAACACCACATGTCCACGCTCAAGCAGATTTGCCGCCAGCCCGTTTTCCCCGACATCAATCGGCGCAGGTTGCGCGTTGGCGACCGGATCTGACTGAGCGCTGGCAGCCCCGGCTTGAATGATCTGCACATAGGCAGAAGACGATGCGGTGCTGGCAAACACGGTGACAACATCTGTAGGGTCTGCCAAAGGCCCCTTGATGGCGGTTACATACTGATAGGCGCGAATGTTGACATACATGTTCGGGCCGGGAAGCGTTTCAACGGCAAATCGAAAGTCAAACCCACCGCAGGACACCGCGCTGCAATCAAGGACAATCTGGTATCCTGCGGCCTCAAGCTGCGACCGAAGCGGGCGCAGTACTTGCAATGGTGTGAGGCTCAAAGCGTCAATGCGCCACGCGGATCGGGCAACGGTGCCTTCGACGGTCACGGTTTCAAGCGCACCGTCCTGAAACGGGCTGATCGGCGCGGTATAGATGTCAGGTGCAGTGTTGCGCGTGACCGTCTGGCGCGCGGACTGGGGCAGTGACAATTCCACGGCCCCCGCCGGCGTTGCCAAAGCCAAACAGACAAGGCCTGAGCGCCAGATCATCTGGATTGCGCGTGATAAGCGTCGTTGGGCCGCATATTGGTAGCGCTTGCAACGCGGTTGGTCATGTTGAAGAACCCCGCAACTGACGCGATGTCGAAGATATCGCGGTCGTTAAAGCCCACATCACGCAGGCCCTGGCGGTCGCTTTCGGTAGTTTTGGCGCTGGCCACCGTCAGACTTTCCGCAAACTCCAGCATCCCCCATTGCCGTGCATCCAGATCGGCAACGCGCCAGTTCATCACCATCTGCTCTCCCAGAATGGGGTTGCCCGAAAGTTGGCGCACAGCCGCGCCATGGGCAGTCAGGCAGTAGTAACATTTGTTCACGGAAGACACGACGACAGCGATCATTTCGCGCTCAAGCTTGGACAGGTTTGAATCGCCCAGCATGATATCATTGTACATCGCCGTGAAGGCGTTCAGCTTGCCGACATCAAAGGCATAAGCCTGCAACACATTGGGGACCATCCCCAACTTGTTCTGACAGACGTCAAAGTATTTTTGCGTCGCTTCGGGCAGCGGATCGACCATCGGCAAATTCAGGGCGGTAGGGGCGTCGTTGGCCATCTTATGGCTCCTTCACTCAACAGATTGCCGATAATGATAGTCGCCCATTTTGACAAAGCCCAGACCCTGATAGAATCGGTTTGCGGGCTCGTTTGCCTTTGTGCAAAGAACCGCCATTTGGGTGGCACCTTGCGCCTGCGCCCATATGGCTGCACGGCGCATCATCCATTTCCCCACACCCATGCCGCGCTGATGTTCCAACACCTCAACCGCGTGAACCATGCAGATGCCGTCGTGGATTGCAGCAAAGGCCACGCCACCGGGTTTTTCTTTCCAGCGCGACAGTATCGCGGTTTTCTGCGCGGCACGGTGCATCACGTTGATCCTGTCTGGTCCAACGCCGCCCTTGGCCCAGATTTCCAGCATGATCGCAAGGGGCTCCCATATTTCAAATGCGGTCACTGGCGGGATCGGAATGTCAGTCAACTTGTCAATCGGCAAACCATAGAGGTTCACCGGATCAACCACGCGATATTCGCGCGACTCAAGTGCTTGGTCCAACGCATCATCGCCCTGGCGCAGCATAAACAAAGGTTTCTGGCCCATTGCGCGCATTGCGTCTTCGGCTTGGGCTATCTCGGCACCGGGGTCAGCGATTGATGCGGCCGACACGCGCTTGCCGCCACCTTGGCCGTCGCGCAAGGTCCAGCCGTTTTCTGTCCAACGCCGCGCAGCGGGCCATGTCTGGTCGATAACTTCGTAGAGTTGGACCAAGTCAGCGGTCATGGAAAAGCGGCTTCCAGCTTTTGCACGGCCTTGTTGATCTCGACGGGGTCAACGCCCCGGATCACGATGTTCGCGCCGTATTTACCATCTTTCTGGAACGGGTAAGACCCAATCAACAACGCCGGATGGTCCTTTGCCACCTGTCCCAAGGGCCCCGCAATATCGCCCTCGCCGCGATCAATGCGCACGGTGCTGCTGATCAAGGGCGCACCACCAGTCAGTGTCGGCAGAACACTAGCGACCATCGCCTCGAACACCGACGGGACACCGGCCATGACATGCACGTTTTCCAGCTTGAATCCGGGAGCGGCAGAAACGGGGTTTTCGATCAGGGTCGCATCATCGGGGATACGCGCCATGCGCAGGCGTGCCTCGTTCAACTCGGTACCTGATTTGGCATAGTGGGTTGCCAGAATGGCGCGGGCGTCATCGCGGACATCGATATTTTTGTTGAACGCCGCCGCAATGCAATCCGCCGTGATGTCATCATGGGTCGGGCCGATGCCGCCACTGGTGAACACGCTGTCATATATTTTCGACAGCGCCTGTACTGCGGCGATGATGGTGGCAGATTCGTCGCCAATCATCCGCACCTCTTTCAGGTCGATGCCGACGCTGGTCAGTTGTCCTGCCAAATGGTTCATGTTAGAATCGCGGGTGCGCCCCGACAGGATTTCATCGCCAATGACAATCATGGCGGCTGTGGGGTTTGACATTGACCTGTCTCCTTGAGGGGGCGTTGAATGACGTATAGGTCACAGCCCATGCGCTTTCAAACCGAACTTGTTCCCGCCCGCCTGATCCGTCGCTACAAACGCTTTCTGGCCGATTGTACGCTTGAGGGTGGCCGCGAGGTTACGGCGCATTGCGCCAACCCCGGATCAATGATGGGACTGGCCGAGCCGGGCATGCGTATTTGGCTTGAACCTAACGACGATCCCAAGCGCAAGCTGAACTATGGCTGGCGGCTGGTCGATCATGAGAATGGGCATTTCACGGGCGTTGACACCTCTGTGCCGAACCGGGCGATAAAAGCCGCGCTAGAAGCGCGCAAGGTTGGTGCCTTGTCGGATTACGGCACCATACGTCCCGAGGTGAAGTATGGCGAGAATTCCCGAATCGACTTTTTGTTAACGGAACCGGGACGTCCTGATGCGTATGTCGAGGTAAAGTCCGCAACGTTGTCGCGCAGCCCCGGTTTAGCCGAATTTCCCGACAGCGTCACAAAACGCGGCGCTAAACATCTACGCGACCTTGCGGCGATGGCCCGCTTGGGGCACCGCGCCATCCTTTTATATCTGGTGCAGCGCACAGATTGCACAGGTTTGGCTGTCGCGGCCGATATCGACCCTGGATATGCCGCTGCTTTTGCAGACGCACGCTTGGCCGGGCTGGAAACACTGGTCATCGGGACCCATATTACCCCCCAGGAAGTGACTTTGGCTGACCCTTTGCCGCTAAAGATGGCCCCGGACTGGCCCTTGACCGAAACCCGCGCTAGAGAGGTTAAAAAATTATGATGGAGAGACCGGTGATGAATGAACACCGAGGACGCCAGGCGAAAGACGGCATTCGCATTTACGACCCTTCGGATTTCGCAGGCATGCATGCGGCCGGGAAGCTGGCCGCGCAGATTCTGGACGATATCGCCGCGCATGTCTTTGTCGGTCAGACCACCGGCACCATCGACGGTCTGATCGCCCAGATGGTCGAGGACGCAGATGCGAAATCTGCCACAATCGGCTACAAGGGTTACAAGCACGCCAGCTGCATCTCGATCAATCATGTCGTTTGCCACGGTATCCCCGGCGACAAAAAACTGAAAGACGGCGATATCCTGAACATTGACGTCACCGTGATTGTCGACGGCTGGTTTGGCGACACCTCGCGGATGTATGTCGCAGGCAAACTGCCCCGCAAAGCCGAACGCCTGATAGAGATTACCCATGATGCGCTTATGCTGGGGATTGAAGCGGTCAAACCCGGCAATACCTTCGGCGATATCGGGCATGCCATCCAAAGCTTTGTCGAAGGCCACCGGATGAGCGTTGTCACCGACTTTTGCGGTCATGGCTTGGGCCGTGTCTTCCACGCCCCGCCCAATGTACTACATTATGGTCGCCCCGGCACCGGGTCGGTTCTGGAACCGGGCATGTTTTTTACGATTGAACCGATGGTCAATCTGGGCCGCGCCGAGACCAAAGTGCTGGCAGATGACTGGACAGCCGTCACCCGCGACAAATCGCTATCGGCGCAATTCGAACATTCCGTCGGCGTGACCGAAACAGGCTTCGAGATTTTCACCCTCTCCCCCGCTGGCACGTTCCACCCGACCTACAGCCAAGATTAGCTTTTGCGCTTTGCCATCCGTAGCTCAAGGACCGCCCAAATGATGCTGCCGGCATAGGCAAAGCAGCATATGACCAACGTGGCCCATGGGAAACTGACAAGGCAGGCGATAAAGCCGGTGAAGGCTATCAGGAAGTAAGTCACGTTTTTACGCGAAAAGCTGACCGACTTGAACGACCATGTCGGGATGCGGCTGACCATGATCCAACCGACGAGGACGATGTAAAAACACGCCAGAAAATCTGGCATCGCGGCAGCTGGCCCAAAGGCATAGGGCAGGTAGATTGGCAGCATGACCAGCATCGCACCCGCAGGTGACGGTACACCCGTGAAATATCCGCCATCATCAAGAGGGTCTTTTGTCCGCGAATCCACATTGAACCGCGCCAGCCGCATGACGCAGCAGACCGCAAAGACCAATACAGCCAGCCAGCCGGCGCGATAGTAGTCTTGCAAACCCCAGAAATACACAACAAGCGGCGGGGCCACCCCAAAGTTCACGAAATCGGCCAGGCTATCCAGCTCTGCACCGATCTTGCTGTCGCTGCCCAGATAACGGGCTGCGCGCCCGTCCATACCGTCAAGGACACTTGCAAGCGTAATAAGAAAAACAGCCAGCGCAATGTTACCCTCCGCAGCAAATCGTATCGCCGAAATGCCCGAGCAGATCGCCGCGATCGTCAACATGTTCGGGACCAATTGCAGCAGCGAAAACTCGGCCTTCGGCTTGTCGCTGCGCACGGGAGGGGGATTAGTCATCTATGACAGCTCTGCCAAGACAGTTTCACCAGCGACCATCGTCTGGCCGATGCTGACCTTGGGCGTAACGCCTTGGGGCAAATACACATCTACCCGCGATCCAAACCGGATCAGGCCAAAGCGCTGACCTGCCTGCGTATGGGCACCGGGCTTGGTGAAACAAACGATACGGCGGGCCACGAGACCGGCGATCTGAACCACGGCAATATCACGCCCGTCCGCCATCTTGATCCGCAGACTATTGCGCTCGTTGTCTTTGCTGGCCTTATCCAGCGATGCATTAAAGAACTTGCCGGCGCGGTAGGCGATATCGGTGATTTCACCCGCGACAGGGGCGCGGTTCACGTGGCAGTTAAAGACGTTCATGAACACGCTGATACGGGTCAGGGGGGTGTCGTCCATCCCCAACTCTGCCGGCGGAACGGCGGGTTCGATCAGCGACACAATGCCATCCGCGGGGCTGACCACAAGGCTGTCCCCTTTGGGTGTCACGCGTTCGGGATCACGAAAGAAGTAGTAGCACCAAACAGTTGCGCCGACGCCGACCCAGCCCAGAAAATCAGCCAGAAGGAAAAGCACCAGCGTGATCGCAGCAAAAATTGCCACAAACTTGCGCCCCTCGGGGTGCATCGGTTTGATAAAGGTACTTGTCATGCTCAGGCTCATCGTGGGCTTCTTTCCGTTTTAGATATTTGACTTGCTCATAAGCTTATGTGGGACAAATGCAAAGCTAGAACACTTTAGAGGTCAAGAGACCCTTAAAAGCGTGATCCACGTATCGCCATATTTTCGTTTATCAATCCGGGTAAAGCCGTCGGGTGCGTCCATCGCGCTACTTTCTTCCCAAACGATTATGGCTTCGGGGGTGAGCCAGCCGCCCAAGCGGGCCTTGGCCAGTGCCATCTGCCCCATTCCCTTGCCATAAGGCGGGTCAAGAAACACCAGATCAAACGGTGCCGATATCCAATCGCTTAGCGCCGTGGCATCCGCCCGCAGCAGCTTTGTTTCACCTTCAGCCCGCAGCTTCTTGATGTTCTCGCTGATCAGCTTTTGTGCAACGCGCCCGTTTTCAACAAACACGACCTCCCGTGCACCACGTGAAAGTGCCTCAAGACCCAATGCACCAGTGCCCGCGAACAGATCCAACACCCGTGCGCCATGGATGACATTGTGGTGTGTCAGCATCGAAAACAAGCTTTCGCGCACCCGGTCAGAGGTGGGTCGCAGATGCGCGTCGGCATCGCCCGCGCCAACATCGGCCAGATGCGTGCCACGTGATTTTCCAGCGATGATCCTCACGTTTTCAACAGCGCTTTCAGATTGGTTGCGGGATCTGCAATCACCTCGGGTGACGGGGATTTCCCCGCCTCGATCAAGCGGCGCCCGATCATAAAGGCGCGCGGGTCATTCATCGCATCCACTGCCAGCAATTCATCGCCCTTAAAGTACCAGAACGCCACCGTTGCGGCATCTGTGCGCCGTGTGATGACGCGGTCGTAGCCGGTATTAAGACCTGCAATCTGCAGTTTCACATCATATTGATCCGACCAGAACCAAGGCGTTGCGACATAATGCCTGACCGAACCCATGATATTTTGCGCCACACATTCCGCCTGATCAATGGCGTTGGGCACCGATTCCAACCGGATACGCCCGCCACGATAAGGAAACGAGGTGCAATCGCCTGCGGCCCAAACATGTGGCGCTGACGTGCGGCCTTGGCTGTCGGTCTTAATGCCGTTGTCGATCTCGATCCCAGCGGCTTCGGCCAAGGCGATATCAGGGCCAATGCCAACGCCGACGATCACAAAGTCCAGCGCCAGCTCTGAACCGTCAGACAAAACTGCGCCCGTGACATGGGTATCACCGATCAGACGCACCAGCCCGACACCCTCGCGGATTTTGACGCCATGCGATGTATGCAGATCGCGAAAGAAATCTGAAGTTTGCGGGGCCGCGACCCGTTGCAAGATCCGTGCACCCATTTCGACCAGCGTGACCTCAAGACCCAGCTTGGCAGCGACCGAAGCGGCCTCTAGCCCGATATAGCCGCCGCCCACGATCAAAACCCGCGCACCTTTGGCAAAGCGCGGCCCCATCGCGTCTACATCAGCCAGATCGCGCACCACATGCACGCCCTCCAGCGCGCCACCGATACTGGCAGGCAAGCGGCGCGGGACAGATCCGGTGGTCAGAACCAGATCGTCATAGCCCATATCGTGACCGTTCACGCGGATGGTTTGTGCTGTGGTATCAATCCCTTCGACTTGGGTGTTCAACATCAAATGAATGTCGTGTTCGCCATAAAAGCTTTTGGGACGCAAAAACAGACGCTCAAGCGTCATGTCGCCCGTCAGGTAGGTTTTCGACAAGGGAGGGCGTTGATAGGGCGGCAGAGGTTCAGCGCCAATCAGCGTAACTTGGCCATCAAATCCTGAATTGCGAAGCTTGGCCACGCAGGACGACCCCGCCTGCCCCGCCCCGATCACGATGACATGTCCCATGATGCACCTCTTGGAGAAAAAACCGGTTTCCTGACTGCGTCCAAACCCTATATCTAAGCAAGAGACAAACACAATGACATGAAAGGTCACGTTTATGACGATCTCCCAAGGCGATACCCTGCCAGATGCCACGTTGATGCAAATGGGTGCCGATGGCCCCGCGCCGGTGCAGATGGCTGACAAGCTGAAAGGCCGCAAGGTCGTTTTATTCGCTGTACCCGGTGCGTTTACACCTACCTGTCACTCTGCGCATGTGCCCAGCTTTATCCGCACAAAGGATCAATTTGACGCAAAAGGCGTAGACGAAATTATCTGCGTTTCAGTCAACGACCCGTTTGTGATGCAGGCATGGGGTGACGCGACAGGTGCGACTGCGGCGGGCATCACCATGCTGGCCGACGGCAATAGCGCCTTTACCAAGGCAATCGGCATGGATTTCACCGCCGAGCCTGTTGGCCTGATGGCGCGCTCCAAGCGCTATGCGATGCTGGTGGATGATGGCAAGGTCACGCTGTTCCAAGCCGAGGAAAGCCCCGGTACCTGTGAAATCTCCGGTGGCGAAGCGCTGCTTGAAAACATGTGACCTGTTTTAGAACATGAAACGCAAAACGCCGCCCCTGTCGTAGGGCGGCGTTTTTGTTTTCACGGATCAAAGGCCTTACTTGTCGACACCCATGAGCCCATCCATCTTGCGGGCCAGTTTGGCATCCAGCGCGCTTAGCCCGTCAACGTCATGGGTTGTCAGCGTTACGACAACCTTGTTGTAGACGTTTTCCCATTCGGGATGGTGGCCCCATTTTTCCGCCCAGATGGCGGCGCGCGTCATCCAGCCAAAAGCATCTGCAAAGTCGTTGAACTTGAATGTTTTGGTAATCGCGTCACGGTCATCGACCATTTCCCAGCCCGTAGCAAATAACGGGGCCAGCACTGTCTTGCGGGTTTCTTCGCTTAGTTTTTCGCTCATTGTTGCTCCTCAATCGTGGCCCGTTTGAAAGGCCCGTACTCTGTAAGAATGTCGATCTCCTCATCGACTGCCGCGCGTTCTTGGCGCAGATAGTCACCCACGGCGCGGGCAAATCCTTCGTCGCGCATCCAGTGCAGCGACCAGGTTGGTGTTGGCAGATACCCCCGCGCCAGCTTGTGCTCTCCTTGTGCGCCTGCCTCTACCGTTGCCAACCCCATCTCTATAGCGATGTCGATGGCGCGGTAGTAGCACAGCTCGAAATGCAGGAAGGGGTGATGCTCTTTGCAACCCCAATACCTACCGTATAACGCATCAGCCCCAATAAAGTTCAGCGCCGCCGCCACCCATTTTCCGTCACGTTTTGCCATTACCAACGCCATATCATCCCGCAGGGTTTCCTGGGCGATGCGGAAAAACCGGCGCGTCAGATAAGGGGTGCCCCACTTGCGCGCCCCGGTGTCTTGATAGAATTCCCAAAAGGCATCCCAATGTTCCGGTTCAATTGCGTCGCCGGTAAAGGTTTCAATCGTGCCGCCGAAATCTTGTGCCTGTACGCGTTCCTTGCGGATATTCTTGCGCTTGCGCGAACTGAGCGTGGCAAGAAAGCCGTCGAAATCCGCATAGCCATGGTTTTGCCAATGGAACTGCTGGCTTTTGCGGGCCATCAGCCCAAGGTGTTCGGCGGCCACGGCCTCGGCCTCAGTGCAAAAAGTAATGTGCAGGGACGATAGACCGTTGTTATCGGTCAATTGCACGGCCCCTTGGATAAGCGCTGCCATCCCGGCCTCTTCAAAACCGGGGCGGGTTAGAAAACGGCGGCCTGTCGCAGGGGTATGTGGGACGGCGATTTGCAGTTTGGGGTAATAGCGCCCTCCTGCCCGTTCCAACGCATGTGCCCAGCTATGGTCAAATATATATTCGCCCTGACTGTGGGATTTCGCATACAACGGGGCCACCCCGATCATTTGCCCATCAATGGCCGCTGTCAGATATTGAGGCTGCCAGCCCGTGCCCGCGCCAACACTGCCACTGTCTTCAAGTGCGGACAAAAAGCGATAGGTGGTGAACGGATCATTTGGGCGCACGCCTGTCGCGGTCTCGGGACAGGCGCAGGCGTCCCAGTCAGCCTGGCCGATGTCGGCAATCCGCGCGTGTATCCTGATCTCGACTTCTTGCGCGCTCATGCTGCTGTCCCAATTGCCATAGGGTTAATCTGTGGCCAAAGCGCCAAGGTTCAAGCGGTGAGCGGTGCGTCATATCCCTCGAACGTGATATTATCAGCAAACTGCCGAGCCGTAGCCTCGGTTTGTGGGCTTCTTACCGTCCAGCAACACACCATCGCACCGGCCTTGCGCAGCGCTGCCACACGGGGACGCGAAAGATCATCGACCTCGTGACTAATGAAACAAGCGCCTGTGCGGTCATAATCAGGTATCTCGCGCAGAGTGTCGCAAACGGCCTTGGACAGGGGCCAATCATTGTAGCGATAGGCGCTGGTAACGATGCCGCGGGGCAGATCGGGGGCAAGTTCAGCCATACGCGCAACGGCATGAGGGTTGAAGGACATCACAGCGACGTCGCCGTCATATCCATGCAATGCCTGCGCCGTTGCCGCTTCAAGCGGGCCGATGGAGGCGCCCATGTCGCCATCCTGATCTTTTATCTCAACCAGCAGCGGCACGCGGCCTGCCACCAGCGCAACCACATCGCTTAGCGTCGGAATGGGATCATTGCCGCCTTTCAGCTTAATTTGGGACAGGTCAGACGCTGTGCGCAAGTGAATGGAGCCCGACTGTTCTGTAAGACGGTCCAGCGCATAGTCATGAAACACCATCGCCTGACCGTCTTTGCTTAGCTGGACATCAAGTTCGATGCCGTATCCGCGCTCTATCGCAGCCCTGAACGCAGCCGGGCTGTTCTCGGAGCGGCCCGCGCTCACATCGTGAAAACCGCGGTGGGCGATTGGGGCTTTGCTAAACGCGGCTGGCAGCTTCATTTGATTTCAAAAATCCCTTCGATCTCGACAGCGACGCCCAAAGGCAACGACGCGGCAGAGACGGCTGAACGTGCGTGGCGCCCCGCATCGCCCAACGCTTCGACCAAAAAGTCGGACGCGCCGTTGATCACTTTGGGCTGGTCGGTGAAATCCACTGTCGAATTGACAAAGCCCGTCAGCTTTACAACGCGCACCAGACGTTCGATGTCACCGTCACATGCCGCTTTGACTTGCGCCAACAGGCTGATAGCGCATGTGCGTGCGGCCGCAGCACCCGCTGCCACATCCATGTTTTCACCAAGCTTGCCGATGATTAACCCGTCCGGACCGTTCGATATCTGGCCCGAAATATAGACGATGTTGCCGGTTTTCACGAATGGAACATAGTTTGCCGCTGGGGCAGGTGCATCGGGCAGGGTTACCCCAAGATCGCTTAGACGGTCGGTGATGCTCATGGGTGTGTTCCTTTGAAATCTGGTTTGGTTTTTCGGATGATAGCGCTGCAAGGACAAAACGGAAAGGGGCTTTGCTGATTGAAAGGCGTGCGTCATGCGATACTTAACTTGGCAAGCGGACCTGCCCGCCCGATGGTCGTCATCATGGATATCACACTGATCAAAACCTTCCTCGAAGTCGCCAACTCCGGCTCTTTCGTCGCGGCGTCAGAGCGGATGTTTGTCACGCGCTCTGCCGTCAGTCTGCGCGTGCAACGGCTTGAGGGCAGTCTGAGGCATGCTCTTTTCACCCGCTCAAAGGCCTGCCCGCTTCGGGCACCATGGACACAGACATTGTCAGCTCGAAAGTGAACGCGGCTCTGTCGAACGATGCGGGCATTAACTATAAAGTGTCAGACAACCTGTCGACACGCATCAGCTACCGCACCGATTACAACACCGATCCGGTTGGTGGGCTGAAATCCACAGACAACCAATTGGGCCTGTCTTTGGTTCTAGGCTTCTAAGCCGACCTGTCGTGCGTGTTGGGGGGCTTGTTACCTCGGGCTGGCCAAACCAGACAGAAAAGGGAGAACGGGCAAACCCGCTCTCCCTTTTTCATGTCCGCCTTCAGAACGCCTAGCGATCTTCTCCGCGGGTCACACCACCAGAGGATCCCCCGCCAAAGATGTCGCGCAGAACCTGATCAATCAGGCTGATCGGGTTTTGCGGCTGCGGGACCGGAACAGGGATATATTCTTGCACAGGTGGCGCTTCGACCACGGCGGGGGCTGGCGCAATCATGGGCAAGGGGCGAAGCGGCAACCCTTCGTGGACGCGCTCCATAACCTCTTTCCAGATTTCCGTGGGCAACCCGCCGCCCGATACGCCTGTCAACGGCGTGTTATCGTCATAGCCCATCCAGACGCCCGCAACGTAATCAGCCGAAAAGCCGATGAACCATGCATCGCGATTGGCTTGTGTGGTGCCGGTCTTGCCCGCCAGTTCTCGCCCGCCGAATTGCCCACGCGCCCCCGTCCCTTCAGAGACCACTTTTTCCATCATATAAACCAGTTGAAGCGCGGCATCTTCCTGGATAACACGCTCTCCGATCCCGCCACCGGTGCCCATCAAGGGCTCGTTATCTCCCTGAAGTTTAAGATCGATCAGACCGTAAGGTTTCACTGACGAGCCACCATTCAGGATACCCGCATAGGCACCCGTCATTTCAAGCAAGGTGCTTTCAGACGCGCCAAGCGCCAGCGCCGGGCCTGCGGCAAGATCGCTTTGAATGCCAAATTGCGTCGCAACCTGACTGACCAGATCACGGCCCACGCTTTCTGATACTTTCACAGCTGGAATGTTCAGTGAATCTTTAAGGGCTGCCGTCAGCGACACATGCCCTTTAAAGCTATTGGTATAGTTTTTCGGGCACCATTGGCCTGATCCGGGGATGTTCAGGCAATAGGGGGCGTCCTCAATCAGATCATTGGGGGAGTAGCCCAAATCAAGTGCCGCAGCATAGATGAACGGCTTGAACGACGATCCGGTCTGGCGCATCGCTTGGGTGGCCCGGTTAAAGGCCCCCGCAACCTTGGTCTTGCGCCCTCCGACCATTGCACGCACGGCACCATCCGCAGACATCACGACGACAGCCGCCTGCGCCTTTGAGCCGGGACGCACCTTGTTTTCAAACACCCAGTCCAACCCTGCTTCGGCGGCACGTTGGAGGCGCTGATCCAGCGTGGTCTTGATGATGACATCTTCGGTGGTGTTGCGGGTGACCGACGACATGACCCAATCGGCGAAATACCCACCAGCTTCAGCCTCGGCGGCTTCGGACAATTCGGCTGGGTTGGCGATGGCCTGATCTGCTTCGGCCTTGCTCAGATAGCCTTGATCTTCCATCAGCCGGATCACAGTAGCCGCGCGGTTTTGTGACCGGTCAAGGTTGTTGGTGGGCGACAAAGTTGTGGGTGCTGTCAGCAAACCCGCCAACATCGCCCCCTCGGCCGGGCGCAACGCCGAGGCTGGTTTGCCAAAAAAGCGTTGCGCTGCGGCTTCGGCACCAAAAGCGCCACCACCCATATAGGCGCGGTTCAGATAGATCGACAGGATGTCATTCTTGGAATATTTCGCTTCCATAGCCATGGAATAGACGGCTTCCTTGGCCTTGCGCTTGAGCGAGGACCGCCGGCATTCCGCCTCGTATTCCTTCTCGGTCTGACCCGAAGTGACATCAAAGGGTTCGCCCAAGCACAGCAGTTTGGCCACCTGTTGCGTAATGGTAGAACCACCGTGACCCGACAAAGGGCCACGCCCTTCTGACAGGTTGATCCGCACGGCAGATGCGATGCCCCGCGGCGAGACGCCGATATGCCGATAGAACCGCTTGTCCTCGGTCGCGATCACAGCATTCTTGAGCGCGGGCGATACGCTGTCGGCGGTCACAACCCCACCGAACTGGTCGCCGCGCCAGGCAAACACAGCGCCGTTGCGGTCAAGCATGGTAACAGAGCCGCGCGCGCGCCCGTCAAGCAAAGCGTCGAGCGGGGGCAAAGTGGTGTAGAAATAGCCGACCGCCAATGCCAGCATCAGCAAAGCAACGATTGCGACGCGCGAGACAATTTTCCAGATCAGCCCAAAGATCCAGCGCACAGCAGCACTCAAAAAACCCAGAATGCCACCGCGACGGGGCGCAGACCTGCGCGCAGGTTTCCGTTTCACAGGCGTTTTTCTAGCAGGCGCTTTCTTGGCCGAAGCCGTCTTTTTGCCGCTATATCGCTTGTCGGCGACCATCGGCCGCTTCTGCTTGGGTGAATCACTCATCTGCCTGCTCGCTCGACCATTCTTTTTCGCCACTCTACCCTGCATATACCGGATTGTTTAGCGCCGACGGCGCAGCATCACGTCAATTTAATGATTAATTTTTAAGCTAATCCTCATTATAGCCTAATTTTTAATCATTTTAGGCCGATTGACTCGCCCCTCTAGCCCTTCGGGTCTTTCTTCTGAGCGCAGAGTCCCGCTTTTCTTTGCAGGTATAACGCAGGGAAGACCTGCATTCTAAAAGAGGGACTTTAGGTGAAACTCATCATAGCAACAATTAAGCCATTCAAGCTTGAAGAGGTCCGCGAGGCGCTGACCGAAGCAGGCGTGCGCGGGCTGATGGTAACCGAAATCAAGGGCTTTGGCGCTCAATCCGGTCATACCGAAATCTACCGCGGCGCTGAATATGTCGTGAACTTTGTTCCCAAGGTCAAACTGGAACTGGTGGTCGCGGATGCGTTGGCAGACCAGATGGTCGAAACCATCACCCGTACAGCCCACACCGGAAAAATCGGTGATGGGAAAATCTTTGTGCTCGATGTCGAGCAGGCGGTGCGCGTGCGCACTGGCGAAACCGGCGAAGACGCTATTTAAACCTTTCTGCCCGAGGAAATGACGACATGAAATCACGAATTCTTCTTCCCCTAGCCGCAACAGTTGCCCTGTTGCCGACGCTGGGCCTTGCACAGGACGCCGAGTTTGCCAGCGCGTCCGAGACTGCATTCATCTTTAACACGCTGCTGTTCTTGATCGGTGGCTTCCTGGTCTTCTGGATGGCCGCTGGTTTTGCGATGCTTGAAGCGGGTCTGGTCCGTTCCAAGAATGTTACAACGCAGTTGACCAAAAACATCGCGCTGTTTTCACTGGCTGCCATCATGTACTGGCTGGTCGGCTACAACATCATGTACCCAGGCGATGCCTGGATCATCCAAGGCTGGTTCGGCACAGTCGGTACGAAAGACATCAAGACGGCGATTGATGCAGGCGGCTATTCCAACGCCTCCGACTTCTTTTTCCAGTTGATGTTCTGTGCGACCACAGCGTCGATCGTTTCGGGCACCCTGGCCGAGCGTATCAAACTGTGGCCCTTCCTGATCTTCACGATCATTCTGACCGGCTTTATCTATCCGATCGAAGCAAGCTGGCAGTGGGGCGCAGGCTGGTTGTCTGATGCTGGTTTCTCTGATTTCGCCGGCTCCACACTGGTGCACGCTGCGGGTGGTTTTGCAGCTTTGGCCGGTGCCATCGTTCTTGGCCCACGTATTGGCAAGTACAAAGACGGACGCGTCGTGCCAATGCAGGGTTCAAACCTGCCGCTTGCCACTTTGGGTACGTTCATCCTGTGGCTGGGTTGGTTCGGATTTAACGGTGGATCGCAGCTGGCAATGGGTTCGATGATCGACGCCGATGCCGTGGCACAAATCTTTGCCAACACAAACATGGCTGCTGCTGCCGGTGCGGTCTCTGCAATGGTCCTGACGCAGATCATGTACAAGAAGGTCGACCTGACGATGGTTTTGAACGGCGCTTTGGCCGGTCTTGTCTCGATCACAGCGGGTCCGCTTGACCCAACACTGTTCGGTGCTCTTTGGATCGGTGCTGTAGGCGGCGCGATCGTGGTCTTTGCTGTACCTTTCCTGGACAAGCTCAAGATCGACGATGTCGTCGGTGCGATCCCGGTCCACCTGATTGCCGGTTTCTGGGGTACCCTGGTTGTTCCAGTCTACACCGACGGCACATCTTTCGGCACACAGATCATGGGCTTTGCGGCCATCGGTGCATTCGTCTTTATCGTCTCACTGATTGTCTGGCTGATCCTGAAAGTCACCATGGGCATCCGTGTGAGCGAAGAAGCCGAGATTGTCGGTCTGGATGTGTCCGAGCTGGGCATGGAAGCCTATCCTGAGTTCTCCAAGAGCTAAGCGGTAGCCAAACGAGCAAACAGGAACCCGGACGTTCGCGTCCGGGTTTTTTTGGGCGGTTGGTGAAGACAAATAAAAAGCGCCGCACTGGATGACAGTGCGGCGCTTTTGAGTATTTAAGAAAGGGTGAAGCGAAAGAGGGGCGCTAGATGCCCACGTCGATGATTGCTTTTGCAAGGATCGGGACGGTTTCGGCGTTCAGGCCCGCGATGTTCATGCGGCTGTCGCCAACCATATAGATCCCGTGATCGTCGCGCAGCTTTTCCACCATCTCTGGCGTTGTGCCGAGGCGCGAGAACATGCCGCGGTGTTGTGCCAAAAAGCCGAAGCGGTCAGAGCCTGAGAGGCGCTGGAGCTCGCCTGCAAGTTGGCTGCGCAGGCCAAGCATGCCATTGCGGATTTCCTCGAGCTCGGCCGTCCAGTCGGCACGCAACGTCGCATCGTTCAAGATCATCGTCACGATCCGCGCCCCGTGATCTGGTGGGAAGCTGAAGTTCTGGCGGTTGAGAAAGGCCAATGTCCCCTGGTTCAGTTTTTGCGCTGACGCATCAGAGGAGACCGCCATCAATATGCCGGTGCGTTCGCGGTAAATGCCGAAATTCTTGGAACAGCTCGCCGCGATCAGGCTTTCAGGGACTGAGGCCGATATCTTGCGGGTCGCAGCCGCATCGGTGTCGAGGCCGTCGCCAAAGCCTTGGTAGGCAATGTCGATCATTGGCGTTGCACCAGTATCTTGGAGTACCTTGATCACATCATCCCATTGGGAGGGATTCAAATTGGCACCCGTCGGGTTATGACAGCAGCCATGGAGCAGGATCACGTCACCTTTTTGTGCCGTCTTCAGGTCTGCCATCATGCCATCGAAATCAACGCCACGGGTTTCGTCATCAAAATAGCGGTAAGGCACGACTGGCATATCGAGATATTTCAGCATCGACAGATGATTGGGCCAGGTAGGATCGGACACGAACACTTTCGCGTCTGGCCGCGCCATCTGGATCAACTCGAAGGCCTGGCGCACGGCACCCGTGCCACCCGGCGTAGCTGCAGCTGCGATATTGGCACGGGGCACAGCATCGCCCAAAACCAGATCGATCATCGCATCGCCAAAGGCAGGATCACCCGCCAGACCCGTGTAGGATTTACTGTTTTGCGACTCCCACAGCTGATGCTCGGCAGTTTTGACTGCGCGCATCACAGGGGTCAGCCCGGTTGCGTCCTTGTACACGCCCACGCCAAGATCAATCTTGGTATCGCGGGGATCGTCCTTGTACATCTGCATCAGAGCAAGAATTTTATCGGCGGGCTGCGCCTTGAGGGTTTCGAACATTATGCGTCTCCGGTCGCAACGGGCACGGTGGGGAACATCCCCCATTCTGCCCAAGATCCATCGTATAGAGACCAAGCTTTATGGCCCATGCGTTCCAGTGCCAGCGCCAGAATCGCCGCTGTGATGCCAGAGCCGCAACTGGTGATCACAGGGCGGGACAGATCAATGCCAGCCGCCTCGAAAATAGCTTTGGTATCATCTACCGGCTTCATGGTTTTGTCGGCGTTCAACAGATCGGTGTAGGGCACACTGCGTGACCCAGGAATATGACCAGGCCGCAACCCCTTGCGTGGTTCAGGTTCATCACCGCGAAACCGGCCCGCTGCACGGGCATCTACGATCTGTGGATCCTTGAGTTTCGACGCTTGGGCGACCTGAGTGACATCACGCACCAGATGGTTTTGGAAACGCACAGTCATGTGACGGTCCCGCAAAATAGGGGGCATGTCTTCGGTCTTGTGGCCTTCAGCGATCCATTTGGGCAGACCGCCATCCAGTACGGCGACATTTTCCTGCCCCATCAGCTTGAACAGCCACCACACACGCGCGGCGGACAATAGGCCCGCACCGTCATAAACCACGACTTGGTGACCGTCGCCAACGCCCATCGCACGCATGCGCGACATGAATTTTTCAGTCGGAGGGGCCATGTGGGGCAGATCAGAGCGGGCATCCGAAATCTCGTCAATGTCGAAAAACCGAGCACCGGGGATATGGGCTTCGTTATATTCGGCCTTGGGATCACGACCTGCATCCGGCAAATACCACGACGCATCCAGCAAGCGCAGGTCAGGATCTTTGAGGTGTTGCGCCAGCCAGTCGGTTGAAACAAGCGTTTTCGGATCGTCGGCCATGGGTCAGCCCCTTTGAGAACAGGTTTTTTCTATGCCTATCCGTGCAGGCGGGGGCAGGCAAGGGTTTGGCTGATTTAGCCTTCTTTAAATGGGTCGGTCTGTAACAGGCTGGGACGATCCAAAACCTGCTGCCACCACAGATCCAGCGCCGGAAACTCTTTCAGCATCGCCGCGCCCTCGGGGACCATCACAAAATATCCGATCATCGGGGACAGATGCAGATCAGCCAGCGTGATGTCCGCCCCATTCAGCTGGTGCCCTTCAGCGGCGATCATGTCGAGGCTTTGCAGCACAGGACGCGCATCGCGCAGGCCTTGCGACAGGGCGGTCAGATCGACATCTTCTTTGATCATTGGCGCGAAAACAGCGTTGGCAAACACCTGTCGGACCAAGGGGACGTAGCCGTAGAAATCTGCGATCGCAATCACCTGAGCCATCCGCGCAACCTGACGCAGGACCGTCGGAACAAGGGGTAATCCAGGGCCGATGGCGTCGAGATAGCGCAGAATCGCACTGGTTTCTGTCAGAACGAAACCTTGATGTTTTAGCACCGGCACCCGGCGAAATGGGGTGGATTCCTCCAAAACGGGATCGATGGTTGACGCGAAGGGGTTTGCCTCGTGGTAGGTTGCTTCCAACCCCATTTCGATCAGCGCGGCGCGCACGATACGGGTGTACACACTATAGCGGTAGCCGATCAGAAACAGCCCGTCAGCCATGGTCTTTCAACAGCCGCTGCTTTTGACGCGCCCAATCCCGCTTGGCTTCTGTCTCGCGCTTGTCATGCAGCTTCTTACCCTTGGCGATACCGATCTTGATCTTGGCCATGCCGCGATGATTGAAATACATCACCATTGGCACAAGCGTCATGCCCTTGCGTTGCGTTTCATTCCAAAGGTTCGCGAGCTGTTTTTTTGAGACCAGCAGCTTGCGGCGGCGGCGTTCTTCATGGGTAAAGGTTTTCGCTTGGCTATAGGGTGCCACATATGAATTCACGAGCCACAGTTCGCCATCCTCAACCGCAGCATAACTTTCTGCGATGTTAGCACCGCCGTTGCGCAGGGATTTCACCTCGGACCCTTCAAGGATGATGCCGCATTCCAGGTCATCATCAATCGAATAGTCAAACCGCGCGCGGCGGTTTTCAGCGATGACCTTGTAATTGGGGTCGGATTTCGAAGATGATTTTACTTGTGACATGGGAAGGATGTAAGCCGCACGAGCCTCGCGTGCAAGATGGGCCAAAGACGTTCGCAAAACTGCAACAATGACAGGGCGCTGTTTCCCCAGAGCGAACCTAACTCCACAAAAAAGCCAGAATTGCCCCCTATTTCATTGAGTCTGCCAAAGGAGATTGACCAATGCGCCACATTTTCGCCCGGTTCGGCCTGGCTGCTGCCTGTATTACTTTTCTTGCCACTGCGGGACACACAAAAGAGCGTTTGCGCATTCTGGTCTTGGGTGATTCTTTCATGACCAGCCACGCGATCAGCAATCAGGCTGTCCCGGATCAGTTGCAAAAGCGCCTGGGCGGTCAGGTTCAAAGCCGGGCATTTACCGGTGCGCGGTTTCGGTACAACCTGCCGCTAAGCGGGGCTTTGGGGATGAACATTTCAAAGCAATATCGTGACGGGCCCTGGGATTGGGTGGTCATCAATGGCGGTGGCAACGATCTATGGCTGGGCTGTGGCTGCACGCGCTGCCATCGACGTCTGGACAAACTGATCAGCCCTGACGGAACGCGCGGCGAGATCCCGACGCTTGTCGCCAAAGCCCGAAAGACGGGCGCTAAGGTGGCGTTTGTGGGATACTTGCGCAGCCCCGGTATGTGGTCTCCGATAGAACATTGCAAAGCCGAAGGTGAAGCACTTGAGGGGCGGGTAGCTGTGATGGCGCAGCGCGACAACGGCGTTACCTTCGTGTCTTTGGCGGATATGGTACCAACCGGCGACAGATCGTTTCACGCAGCCGACATGATCCATCCATCGATCAAGGGAAGTGCTGCCGCAGCGGCGCGGATTGCCAAAGTCGTCCAAGGTGGCAAAAACTAGCGTGCAGCAAATGGCCCTTTAGGGGATAAACCCGAAAACCGCGACGCGTTTCAGCAGCCCACGCCCGACCATTGCCAAGACCTTTTGGAGGCTGCCTGCCGATCCAGAAAAAGAAGGCATCGGCGCACCAAGCCTCCGGCGTCACAGCCCTCACCGCTTGAGGTGGGACAGGCAGATGTCGATGCGCCAACACACAGACCGTCACCGCGAGTTATTCAACCTCAAGAAACCAGCTCAGAAACACTGCCAAAAGACCCTATTGGGTAAAAAATGATCAATCTGTTCCAATAAGACAGCCTTTTTTGGCTATGCGACCAGCCTAATCACCAAGCTTTGCGTGAACCTCGTCCAGATCAATCTCTCCGATTGGCATTTTGTTGGCGGGATTGTCGAAATCATATTTGAACAACTCGAAATCACGTTTGTAGATTTCGCGCACCAGATGCATTGAAAGATCGTCGAAATAATCCTCGACCGGGTGGGCGCGCTTGGGGCCATGCCCTTCGGATTCGTTGAACCGCGGGATGTCCGACAGCTTCACCTGATGTGGCGTCTTAATCGCGTCCAGCACCTCTTGCATGCCGTCATTGAAACTTTCGGTCCAAACGATCTTGTCGTAGGTGCCACCATTCACAATGAACGTGCTGACATGCCCCGCCTGACCCGACCAGTGAATGTCGGGGTCCATCGGCCTGCGCCAGCGGATGGTGTCGCGCGCGAACAGTAAGAACCGCCGGAAACTGGCGATCTGGTCAAACTCTTGCTTGCCGTCAGCACCCCCGACTTCAATACCATATTTTTGGATCAAAAGCGGGACAAGGTTGCCCCGGTAGCGTTTGCCGTTGCGCTGGATGCCGCAGATTTTGTCAAAGAACGAACTTAGAACCCGCGTGTAGGGATTGCGCACACAGGTGAACGCATAGGACGCGTGGCTTTGCACATTCACCGCAATCGGCTCCTGCGAAGCTTCCATCGCCCATTTGTGCATGCCGGACTTGGCATCGTGGATATCACCGTCAAAGAATTCACCATGATCGGAATAAAACATGATCTGACCAATGGTCGAGCACGCGCATTTGGGCACCACACGGTACACAACGCTTTCACTTTCCGTCATCCAAGTCCCTGGAAAACCCATTTTCTGCTCGGCCTCCTTATCTTTTTGGCATTTATGCCGATTTTTATGGCAACAGAATGGCCTTACATTGAAAAAAGCAAACTTTCGCGGTTTATTCAATCGCTCATCCTCTTTATTTAATCACTAGAGGACATACAAAAAAGGGTAGCTTCGTCACGCATGGCAAAAATCGCCTATATCTTTCTTTGTCACAAGGACCCGACTGCGATCATCAAGCAGGCAGAGCGGTTGACGTCGGCAGGTGACTACATGTCAATTCACTTCGATGCGTCATCAAGCGAAACGGAATTTGCCCAGATCACACAGGCGCTGTCTGCAAACCCAAGCGTCACCTTTGCCCGCAAACGCATTCGTTGCGGTTGGGGCGAGTGGTCCTTGGTACAAGCGGCCTTGAATGCCGTCGAAAGTGCGGTTGACGCATTTCCACGTGCCACGCATTTCTACATGCTGTCCGTCGATTGCATGGCAATCAAGTCGGCCGAGTACACGCATCGCTACCTTGACGAAAACGATGTCGATTTCATCGAAAGCTTTGATTACTTTGAAAGCGACTGGATCAAGACCGGCTGGACAAAAGAGCGGTTGATCTATCGCCACTGGTTCAATGAACGCACCCAGAAAAAACGTTTTTACTGGATGTTCCAGTTGCAAAAGCGGCTTGGCTGGACGCGTGACATTCCCGCTGACCTGCAAATACAGATCGGCAGCCAGTGGTGGTGCCTGCGACGCCAAACAATTGAAAAAGTTATAGAATTCACCAAACAGCGCAAGGATGTGATGCGCTTTTTCCGCACAACCTGGATTCCTGACGAGACATTTTTTCAAACCATCGTCCGCCATGTGATCCCCGAAAACGAAATTCGCGCCCGAACGTTGACGTTCTTGATGTTCACCGACTATGGCATGCCGCTGACGTTTTATAATGACCACTATGATCTGCTATTGGCGCAAGATTACCTGTTTGCCCGCAAGATCAGCAGCGAGGCAAAAGACCTCAAGCGCCGCCTTGGCCTTTTATACGCCGCCGAAGACATTGATTTCCAGATTAGCAACGAAGGCCGGAGCCTGTTTAACTTCCTCAGCGGAAGGGGCCGTATCGGGCGCCGCTTTGCGACCCGTTTTTGGGAAACTGAAAGCACGTTGGGGCGTGAACGGGAATTGCTGATTGTCATCTGCAAAAAATGGCACGTCGCAAAAAGGGTACTTGAACGGATCAGACAAACGACAAACCTGCCTTCAATCGAGTATCTTTTTAACGAGGAAAGCACCCCCCTGCCCGACCTTGGCGGCATTCAAAACACGCTTGGCAAACGCACGCGCCATCGGCGCGCCTTGATGCGGATGCTGTTTGATTACTACGAAACCGACCGGCTGATCGTGTGCATGGACCCTGGCAATATCGATTTGCTGAATGATTTTGCCTCGGACCGCTCGGTTACGCGTATTTTGGAAATCGAATGCCAGTTCTCTGATGAATATCTGGCAGGGCATGCAATGCGCGTGGGCCTTGCTGGTGAACGGACCTCGGAAGAAACCCTTGAACGGATCCTGCCGACGATTCGCAACGATATGACCTTTGAATCCGACCGTATTCGCGACGCCCAGTTCGAACACTACACCAGAATGCGTGAAAGCGCGTCGCCCGAAGAAAACTCTGCCGTGCTTGCTGATTTTCTTCAGATCCCGCGCGAAAAAGCGAAAGAGATTGCAGAGACACATTACCTATTTTCAGACTAAGGACGCCCCATGCCCTACGTGTACGACGACCAAAATATCTTCGCAAAAATTCTGCGCGGCGAGATCCCGAATGACACCGTTTACGATTCTGAACACGCGCTGGCGTTCCGCGACATCGGACCACAAGCGCCGACACATGTGCTGGTTATTCCCAAAGGCCCTTATGTCAGCTTTGATCACTTCGCAGCCGAAGCGACCGATGCAGAAATCATAGGGTACATTCGCGCCATATCAGAAGTTTGCAAAGCCGAAGGTGTGACGCTTACGGACGGTGACGGCTTTCGACTGATCTCGAACGCTGGCGCGCATGGCGTCCAAGAGGTGCCCCATCTGCATGTGCATATTCTTGGGGGTCGGCCCATGGGGCGCATGGTCGCCCGCCCGGACTAAGCGCGCGCTTCTGAGGCCCGATAAGATCCCAGCCGCCGCAGTGCGGGAGGCTGGGCCCGGTGCTCCGTCAATGCAATTGGTTAACGCTTGTTCTTCAATCCGGACATCCAGCTTGAGAACCGGCCCTGCTTTTCCGCAAGGTCATCCTCGATCCGTTCCAATGTCGGGTCAATGCGGCGGGCTTTGAACCGGCGCCACCGCACCCAGATCGCGTAGATAAACGCCACGAACAGCGTCAAAATGATGATGTTCAAAAATGGGATGCCTTTTGAAACATCCGGGCCTGCGACCGGGCGGATTGATATCGCGTTCGGGAAAATCGACAGGAATTCATTGCGCCAGCCATAGTGCTTTAGCGACACATATTGCGGTGTGTCAGACGTCGATTTCAGATCAGCGGCCTCGGCTTGCAAATTCGTTGTGTCGAACTTGAAATAGGGCGGCCAGCCCCAGCCTGTATCTTCGTTACGATAGACCATAACATCACCTTTGGCGCGGCGGGACTGGATGAAAAACACATCGCGGTTGCCCAAAGTGGTATTATTGCCCACATCCGCATTCGACCAAAAGATCGAGTTTTCGCCAAAGTCGATGCGTTTTTCGTACGTCTCGGTAATCCGAACGATATCTGTCTGCGGCAACGTGTAATGAAAGAACGCCGCGACCACCGTCCAGACTGTGATCCAGAATACCCATTTGATGATACCCATAGCGTTGGCTTCCTTTAGTTAAAATTGGTGAGATAAATGATCATCACGACCAGCCCCACCGGAACAATATAGACACCCAAGATCAATTTGCGACGGATCGAGTTGTCGTATTTCTTAAGACCTCGTTGCACGAAACTGTCCAAGTCCACAAGGCGCGGGCCATTGCGCCACTTTTGGCGCAGTTTACCACGACGGATACGGCGCGAATAAATCGACAACCCGACATATATCACAGTGAGAATGGTAAAGCAGACGACGACCAGTTGAAGTAGCGCAATCATAGCTGAACGTCCTTTCAAAGTGACGCAATCACCAAACCTTGGACAGGTCACTCTCTTAGGCCTTCACGGCCAACGCTCAGAGTTTAATGCTTTTGCCAGCGATTTGTCAGTCTTTAATGGGCCAGACAACCTCGATCTCAACGCCAGTGTCGCGGTCTGGTATCAGCAGTTCGCCGTCCAACTGCTGTGCTGCCGCGATCAAAATGCGCATCCCAAGCCCTGTTTCCGAACCCAGTCCTTCGGCAAAGCCGGGACCGTCATCGGTGCAGCTAAGATGATAAAACCCGTCGCTGCGTTGGCCCACCACAGCGAAGTTACCGGATTTGCGGTCGGCAAAAGCGTACTTGGCGGCATTGGTTATCGTCTCGTTAACGATCATACCGACAGAGGAGGCTGCGCGCGACGACAAGTTACACTGTTCAATCTGCACACTGACAGTAACGCCATCGGGCATCTGTTCCTGAGTTGAGCGGACGACTTTTGCCAGAAACGCCGCGATGTCTATCGAGGCCCCGGAATCCGTCAAATACAACGCTTCATGGAGGCGACTGATCGTTGCAAGACGGCCCTGCACGGCATCCAGCGCGAAACGGGCTTCAGGAGATTTTTCGCTGCGCACTTGCAGGCGTATCAGGGCTTCAAGCGACTGAAGCGAATTTTTCACGCGGTGGTCAACTTCTTTGCGTAGTATCTCGGCATCAGCCAGCGCCTTGCGCAACTCGATCTGGCGCATGACTTGCTTGGCCAGCACTTGCAGCGCGCTACGTTGGAAATCACTCAGTACCTGCGGTTTTTGGTCCAACACACAAAGCGTACCAAGAGGCAGATTATTGCCGTCCTCCAGCAAGGCCCCCGCATAAAATCGGATCGACTCTTCGCCTGTAACAAAGGTATTTTCTGATGTGCGCGGATCAATAGTAGTATCGGGAATTTCAAGATATGCATCGTTCGCAATCGCATGAGCGCAGATACTGTTTTCGATCTCCCCGCCCGTGGTCTCGATCCCGACCTTGGCTTTGAACCACTGTCGGTCTTCGTCGACCAAAGAAATTATCGCAATTGGCACATTGCAAATTTCAGCAGCCAGCTTTGTGATCTCGTCGAAACCCTCTTCGGGTGCCGTATCCAGAATATTGTATCCACGAAGCAATGCGAGACGCACTTCTTCGTTTTCAATCAAGGCAGCTTTCATTCATTCCCCTCAATTTTAACATCCAGACAAATATTCCAAGACCAAGCATCCCATCAAAAGATGCCAGATCAAGTGTCAGTGTGTCATCGAATAGAGATATCGTAAAAGTCGTCAAGTCGTCGAAAGTGCAAACCACTTTAACGTTACGCAACGAGGCGGGTCTCACGCCAGCTGTCGGTGACCCATCCGGCTTTAATTTAGGCAAAAACCGGACGGATCGGTATCAATGGGTCACTAGCCCACGACATTGAATTCCGGGCCGTAAGGATAGCCTGTGATGTTGTCATTCCCATCATCGGTGATGACCAAAATGTCATGCTCGCGGTAGCCCCCGGCACCGGGCTTGTTTGCACCTACAGTCAACATCGGCTCCATCGAGATCACCATGCCCGGTTCCAGCACCGTGTCGATATCCTCGCGCAGTTCAAGCCCCGCCTCGCGACCATAGTAATGCGACAGAACACCGAACGAATGGCCATAGCCAAAGGTGCGGTATTGCAACAGATCGCGCTCTTCGAAGAACGCGTTGATCTTGTGGGTGATATCCGCACAGCTTGAACCCGGCTTTAGCAGGCTCATCCCGTATTCATGGGCAGCGACGTTGGCCTCCCAAATCTTCAGGCTCGCGGCGTCGACCTCGCCTGCAAACATCGTGCGCTCCAACGCAGTGTAATAGGCCGAGATCATCGGAAACGTGTTCAGCGACAGGATATCGCCACGTTCCAACTGCCGCGCGGTGACGGGGTTATGCGCGCCATCCGTGTTCAGCCCGGATTGAAACCAAACCCACGTGTCGCGGTATTCGGCGTCGGGAAACCGCTTTGCGATCTCAAGTTCCATCGCATCACGGCCTGCCATGGCAATGTCGATCTCGCGCGCACTGATCTTGACCGCATCGCGAATGGCATAGCCGCCCACATCTGCAACCTGCGCTGCCTGCCGGATCAATGCGATCTCGGCCTCGGATTTGTGCATGCGCTGGCGCATCGTGGTCTCGAACAGGTCGATCATCACGGCAGGTTCCAGAAAATCCTCAAGCTTGTCGCGCTGCATCAGGGTCAGGTGGTCACCCTCGTATCCAATCACGCCACCCTTGCCCGTGACAGATACAACTGCCCGCCAGTAATTATCGCGCTGCCAGTCAGTGTAGGTGATGTTGTCAGCAAAGCTGCGCCGCCAAGGCTGGCCTGCGTCGATCCCGGCCGAGATCGTCACACACTCGGTCTCCGTCACGACCAGACCGTAGGGGCGGCCAAATGCACAGTACAGAAAACCCGAGTAATAGGCGATGTTGTGCATCGAGGTGAAAACGGCGGCTGTCGCTCCTGCGGCTTCCATACGCTCGCGCAGTTCTTCCAGGCGCGCCTCATATTCGGCGGCCTCGAATGGCAAAGGGGATTTCTCACCGTTGTGGAAACGGTACATATCGGGACGTTTTGTTTTTGACGAGGTGGTCATATCAGACCCTCCTTTACAGAAAGGTCCCGGCGTTCAGGACGCAAGAGCCCAAAATCAGGACGACGCCATCGTCCAAGGCCAACACCGTTTTCACCTATTTCCGAAGGCCGATCAAGGGGTCACTTTATCCCCAGCAGTGCCTTCATCATATCGCTTTCGGGATCTTCAAGCAGATCAATGATGTCGAAGTGATGACGCGCCTGCACCGCCGTCAATTTTGCCCCCCAAACCCGAGAAAACTGTTCAGCTTGTTCAATGAATGCAGGACGTTCATCGGCACCGACCCAGATCGTCACGTTGACACCATGGGGCGGCGTCATGTTGACGGGGCTTTCGGCGGTGGCCTCTGTATCAGTCAACTGCAAAATCTCGTTCATCGATGTTTGCAAAAGCGGCATCAAATCTGCGACGGGCGAAATCGAGACGATATTAGAAATGCGCTCACGCACATCACCGGGCAAGACCAGCGGGTCCATCATGCGGGCAACCAGTTGGCCCCCAGCGGAATGGCCAGCCAAACAGATCGGGCCTTGGGTGCGTTTGGCGACCTCGATCAGGCCCTTGGAAACCTGCGCCGTGATGCGGCTGATACGCACGTCAGGGCAAAGATCATAGCCGATCATTGCGACAGCATAGCCACGCGCCAACGCACCAGCAGCCAGATGGGACCAGTCCGAGGGCGCAAAAGCCTTCCAATACCCGCCATGCACAAAGACGACTGTTCCGCGCGACACACCTTCAGGCTCCAGGAAATCATAGACCTCACGATCCGAGTCGCCGTAGGAAATGCCCTTTTGTGACCGAAATCCCAGCTTCTTGCGGAACGCAGCAGCAGCTTTTTGCCAGCGGGGCGGATAATCTTCAGCACCATCAATATAGGCGGCATTGGCATAGGCGTCATCTAACTGCATTTGGGTCTCCCTTGGGGTTCCTATAACAAACTGGAACTAGACAATCATAGCGAATGTTGGTTTGGGTACCACAAACAAAAGCGGAGAGATCAAAATGACTGACGCAAAGACGGACCTGAAGTCCATGCTCAAAGACCCCAGCCTGCTGGAAACACGCGCCTATATTGGCGGCGAATGGGTCGACGGCGACGATGGAACCTTTGACGTGCTGAATCCCGCGCGCGGCGATGTGATTGCCAAAGTAGCCAACCTAAGCCGCGCCCAAGTGGCCGGCGCGATCGCCCAAGCCGAGAAAGCCCAGAAAGAATGGGCCGCATGGACAGGCAAGGAACGCGCAGGCGTGATGCGCAAATGGTTCGATCTGATGATGGAAAACCAAGACGATCTGGGGGCCATCCTGACCGCTGAACAAGGCAAGCCCTTGGCCGAAGCCAAAGGCGAAATCGGCTACGGTGCGTCCTTTATCGAATTCTTCGGCGAACAGGCCAAGCGTGTTTACGGCGAAACCATCCCCGGTCACCAGCGCGACAAGCGCATCACCGTGATCAAGCAGCCCATCGGTGTGGCCGCGTCAATCACGCCGTGGAACTTCCCCAACGCGATGATTACCCGCAAGGCCGCGCCTGCGCTGGCCGCTGGCTGTGCATTTGTCGCGCGCCCTGCTGCGGAAACCCCGCTGTCTGCCATTGTCATGGGCGTCCTGGCTGAACGTGCGGGCATTCCGGCAGGCGTTTTCAACGTGGTGCCATCGTCGTCGTCTTCCGCCGTGGGCAAGGAATTCTGCGAGAACCCCGCCGTCCGCAAGCTGACCTTTACCGGATCGACCGAAGTGGGCCGTATCTTGATGAAGCAAGCCGCCGATCAGGTCATGAAATGTTCGATGGAGCTGGGCGGCAACGCACCCTTCATCGTGTTCGATGACGCCGATCTGGATGCCGCTGTCGAAGGTGCGATCTTGTGTAAATTCCGCAATAACGGTCAAACCTGCGTTTGCGCCAACCGCATCTATGTGCAGGCCGGTGTTTATGACACCTTTGCCGAAAAGCTGAAAACCGCTGTTCAAAAGCTTAAAGTCGGTGACGGCTTTGAAGAGGGCGTGACCCTTGGGCCACTGATCAACCCCGCCGCTGGCGAAAAGGTCAAAGAGCATATCGAAGACGCGAAATCCAAGGGTGCGACCGTGACCTTGGGCGATGATGGCACGATGGACGGTAACTTTCTGGCACCCACGATCATGACTGGCGTGACACAAGACATGATGGTCGCAAAGGAAGAGACTTTTGGGCCGCTCGCCCCGTTGTTCAAATTTGACACTGTCGATGATGTGATTGCGATGGCCAATGATACGATATTTGGTCTGGCGTCCTACTTTTATGCCAAAGATCTGAGCCGCGTTTATAAAGTCGCAGAAGCGCTGGAATATGGCATCGTCGGCGTGAACACCGGCCTCATCTCAACCGAGGTAGCACCGTTCGGGGGCGTCAAGCAGTCGGGTCTGGGCCGCGAAGGCAGCCACCACGGGATCGAAGACTACCTTGAAATGAAATACATCTGCATGTCAGTCTGATATGCAAAATGCGGGCGGCGGAGTGATCCTGCCGCCCGTTTTCTTTTAAGCGTCGATTGCTTTGCTGACCAGCGCACCAAGACGCTTGATGCCTTCTGCGATTTTCTCCTCGGATGAGTTCGAAAAGCTGAGGCGAATGGTGTTGCGCCCCGACCCATCCGCGAAAAATGCATGACCGGGCACAAAGGCGACACGCGCGCTCTCCAATGAGCGGGCCAGCAGGTCGGCCCCGTCCAGCGTCTCTGGCAGGGTCACCCAAATGAACATCCCCCCTTCGGGTTTCGTCCAACTGACACCACCCGGCATATGCTGCGTCAATGCCTTTAGCATCACGTCACGACGCGCCGAATAAGCGTCGCGGATGGTCGCCACATGGCTGTCAAAATGCTGTTCGGCCACCTGCGTAACAGCAATCTGGTTCAGCGTCGCACTGTGCAAATCCGCCGCCTGTTTCATCAGAACCAACTGGCTTATCACAGGCATCGCTGCGCAGACCCAACCGACCCGCAGACCCGGCGACAGCGTCTTGGAAAAGCTGCCGCAATAGATCGTCCGGCAAGCCTCGATAGCTCCACCTTTGCGGGCGGCCTCAA
>Ga0307981_1000119_pt1 | contig 82306 bp, 77 predicted proteins | sample OrgLakmetagen987_FD_201849 | JGI IMG/M metagenome (GOLD analysis project Ga0307981, IMG submission 201849) | Saline water microbial communities from Organic Lake, Antarctica - #987 | ecosystem: Environmental > Aquatic > Non-marine Saline and Alkaline > Saline | place: Antarctica: Organic Lake... | reverse complement strand
CAATCCTCGCATTCATGCGTGAAACCATCCCGCAGGACTGGAAAAACTTCCGCGACAAGGTCTCAGACAACTTCTGCGTCATAACCCACAAGAACTTTCGGGTTTTGGAGTAGAGGCGGTATAGACAACAGGTGATCTGCCTCTTGCGGCAGCGGCGCCAGATCGCCCACTGACAGCGCCTGCGGGATGGCAAAGGGGCGCCGCGCAGGGTGCTGCGGCAGGGGCAGCGCATTGCCTTTCTCCACGCTACCTCGCTGCGTATCGCCGTGCCAACGCAGGCTAGCCAAATGGTAGCTGCGCCGCGCGCCCATGCGCAGCGTGCCGATACCCGTCACAGCGCTACCGGTAAGCGAGCCGGGCGCGTGCCGCCCAAAGGCCAGAGGCAGACCGGGGCGCACATACGCGATAGCACTGTCGCCATGCACTTGGCGAATGCGATAAACGTATTCGGTATCAGCCCCCGCACGGCTGCGATCCCAGTACCCCAGCGTGTCGCGCAGGCCTCTGCGGATCATCAACGACGAAGTATTTGGATGAACCAGCCCTGCCCCGCCCCACCAGCGCGTCACGCATAGATCAGGCGTGGCGCGCACCCAATGCGACAGGCTGGCGACCTTGGCGGAATCGCGCGTCAGGGCGCGCAATTGCAGCGCAATGCGCGCAGGATGCGACCAGTCATCAGCGTCCTGCACGGTGATGAAGTCGCCCAGCGCCTCGGCCAGTCCAATGTTGCGGGCTGCGTAGGCGCCTTTGCCCTCAGTGCTGGTCACGACGCGGATGCGCGGATCGACAGCCGCCATCTGGGCGGCAATGACGGCGGTAGCGTCAACAGAGCCGTCGTCGATCACTATGATCTCAAGGTTGGTCCAGCTTTGGGCCATGACACTGCGCAACGCGGTGATGATAGTGGTCGCAGCATCCCGCGCGGGCATCAGAACACTGACCAGTGGGCCATTGCGACGCCGTCGCAAGGACGCAGCGGTCAGCCGATCGAAGGCAGGACCGTCACCCACCATGACGCGCGGCACACTGCATCCCGCGCGCAGATAGAGGCGCGCTAGATTGCCGCGCCACGCCGCACCATGACCCTGCCGGGCGCGCGCGACGTTGGCCGCTGCCAGCACCAGATCATGCGTGCGCCCAAACGCGCGTCTTGCGGCGGCCAACAGCCTATCGGCCCGTGGCAGATCGCCAGTGGCAAGCGCCGCCTCGATCGCGAGCAAGGCGGGGTCCGGCTGGCCGAAACCGCCGATGATATCACGGCTCGGGTCCAACAGACGCAGCCACCCGTCCGCAGCCACCCAATCGCCACCATCCGCGTAAACGCCAGCAACGGCCAGGGCGGCCCACGCCCGCTCGGCCGGATCCGGGTGGGACCGCGCCATGTCCTCCAGCGCAGGGACGCCACCGTCGAGGCAGCCCAGCCCCAGATCACGCGCCCTCAGCATGGCAGTCAACAGGCGGGGCATCCGCCCCTCGGCCCAGCCATGACGCAGGTAGTGACGCAGCGGATCAAGCCCCGCGCGACCCACGTCCGGATAGGCCGCGAGATACCAGTCAGGATCGAAGTAACCGGCGTGCGGGCGGGCCATGAAAACGGGCTCCTTGCGGGTCGGAGGGAAGGACCATGACAATGGCATTGCAGCCCCGCATGGATCAAGGGTATTCGGCAACAGCCAGCGGCCGCCGACAAACGGTGACTTGGCGCCAAATGCTTGCTATGCTGCGAAGTGCAGGCAGGAGCAACTGGCGGGGCGAGAACGACGATGCAGATTGAAAAGACCAGGCTGGACGGCGTGCTGATCCTGACCCCTGCCCGCCACGGCGATGCGCGGGGATTTTTCAGCGAAAGCTGGAACCGCCAGCGGCTGGGCGACGCCGGGATCGACGTGGATTTTGTGCAGGATAATCATTCGCTGTCAGGCGCAAGCGGCACAGTGCGCGGCCTGCACTACCAATCGCCCCCCCATGCGCAAGCCAAGCTGGTGCGATGCGGGCGCGGCGCGCTCTGGGACGTCGCCGTCGATGTGCGGCGCGGCAGCCCGACCTTTGGCAAATGGGCGGGCGTCGAGCTTAGCTTTGACAACGGGCGGCAATTATTCATTCCAGCAGGGTTCCTGCATGGCTTTGTCACGCGCGCACCCATGACCGAAATCGCCTATAAATGCAGCGATTACTACGCACCAGAATGTGATGGCGCGGTCAGGTGGGACGATCCGGCCATCGGCATCGATTGGGGCATTGCGGCGGGCGCTGCTATCCTGTCGGCCAAAGATGAAGCGGCGCCGCTACTGGCGGATGCGGACCTGCCATTTACCTATGAGGCGCGTGCATGAAACTGCTGGTGACGGGGGGCGCCGGTTTCATCGGCTCGGCGGTGGTGCGTCTGGCGATGCAGCGCGGGCATGAGGTGATCAACGTCGATGCGCTGACGTATGCCGCGTGTCTGGATAATGTCGCAGATGTGGCAATGTTGCCCGGCTATACTTTCGTGCATGCCGATATCCGCGACCGCGCAGCTATGGACACGGCAATACGCGATCATGCCCCAGATGCCGTGATGCATCTGGCGGCGGAATCGCATGTGGACCGCTCCATCGACGCGCCCGGCGCGTTCATGGAGACGAACGTGATGGGCACCTATACCCTACTCGAGGCTGTGCGCTGCTGGTGGCAGGATGCTGGGCGGCCCGATGCGTTTCGCTTTCACCATATCTCGACGGATGAGGTCTACGGCTCGCTGGGTGCCACGGGGCAATTCACCGAAGAGACGCCCTACGATCCGCGCAGCCCCTATTCGGCATCCAAGGCCGGATCAGACCATCTGGTGCGCGCATGGCACGAAACCTATGGCCTGCCTGTGGTTCTGACCAACTGCTCAAACAATTATGGGCCATACCATTTCCCCGAGAAGCTGGTGCCGGTGGTCATTCTGAACGCGCTGGCCGGGCGTGACATCCCCATCTATGGCGCAGGCCAGAATGTGCGCGACTGGCTGTTTGTTGAGGATCACGCAGATGCGCTGCTGACGGTTCTGGAACGGGGCGAGAATGGGCGTAGCTACAACATTGGGGGCGAGAACGAACTGCGCAACATCGATCTGGTGCAGATGATCTGTGCCATTTTGGATCGGCTGCGGCCCGGCACAAAGCCGTACGCAAACTTGATCGCGTTCGTCGATGACAGGCCCGGTCATGATGCGCGCTATGCCATCGACCCCGCCCGCATCCGCGATGAACTGGGCTGGCGCCCCTCCGTAACAGTGGAGGAGGGGCTGGAGCGCACGGTGCGCTGGTATCTGGAGAACGAGGCATGGTGGCGCTCCTTGCAGGAGCGAGATGGCGTGGGCCAGCGGCTAGGACGAGTAACGCCATGAAGGTGTTAGTTTTTGGCCGCACCGGGCAGGTGGCACGCGCGCTGGCACTGCATGGCGGGGTGAGGGCGCTGGATAGGCACTATGCGGACCTGACAGATTCTGCCGCGCTGAAGCAGTACATCGCGGAGGCGGAAGTTGAGGCGATCATTAACGCCGCCGCCTACACGGCAGTGGACCGCGCCGAGAGCGAGCCGAATTTGGCGATGGCGATCAACGGCACCGCCCCCGGCGTGATGGCGCGGGCGGCAGCGGCGCGCGGGATACCGTTTCTGCATATTTCGACTGATTATGTTTTTGACGGCAGCCGTGATGCGCCTTGGCACCCCCGCGACCCTGTTGCACCTATCAATGTATATGGCCGGACCAAACTGGCGGGCGAAGAGGCGGTGCGCGCTGCTGGAGGGCCTCATGCGATTCTGCGCACGGCGTGGGTATTCTCTGAGCATGGCAGTAATTTTGTTCGCACGATGCTGCGGCTTGGGGCCGAGCGTGATCGCCTAAATGTTGTGGGCGACCAATTTGGCGGGCCGACGCCTGCGCGGGATATAGCGGATGCGCTGATGAAGATGGCGCACGCAATGGTGGCCGGGCAGCCCGGCGGCACCTATCATTTTGCAGGCGCACCACATGTCAGCTGGGCCGAGTTTGCGCAGCACATCATGGCCGAGGCAGGGCTGGCCTGCACGGTAAACGTGATCACCAGCGCCGAGTATCCTACCCCGGCGCCGCGGCCTGCCAACTCGCGGCTGGATTGCAGCAGTTTGACGACCGATTTCAGCATCCCCCCCGCTGACTGGCAGGCGGAGCTGGTGCGCATCGTGAGTATTTTACAAAAGGAGCATCTGGCATGAGCGACGGCACGCTAACGCGCAAGGGCATCATTCTGGCAGGCGGGTCGGGCACCCGGCTTTATCCGATCACGCAAGGCATCTCGAAGCAGCTGATGCCGATCTATGACAAGCCGATGATCTACTATCCGCTGTCGGTGCTGATGCTAGCTGGCATTCGCCAGATCGCAGTAATCACCACGCCGCAGGACGCGGACCAGTTTCGCCGCCTGCTCGGCGACGGCAGCCAGTGGGGCCTGAGCCTGACCTACATCGCGCAGCCGAGGCCCGAAGGGCTGGCGCAGGCTTATCTGCTGGCCGAGGCATTTCTGGATGGCGCACCGTCGGCAATGGTCCTGGGCGATAACATATTCTACGGCCACGGCCTGCCCGAAATGCTGAAGGGTGCGGTAGAAAAGGTGCAGGGCGGCACCGTTTTTGCCTATCACGTCACGGATCCACAGCGTTACGGCGTCGTAGCACTGGATGCAGATGGCCGCGCGACGGGTATCGTCGAAAAGCCGGAAGTGCCGCCATCGAATTACGCGGTGACTGGGCTCTATTTCCTCGATGGAACCGCACCGGAGCGCGCGCGCGGCATCAGCACCTCGCCGCGCGGCGAACTAGAGATCACCACCCTGCTGGAGACCTATCTGGAGGAGGGGCAACTAGACGTTGCGCGCATGGGGCGCGGCTATGCGTGGCTGGATACCGGCACGCATGACAGCCTGCTAGAGGCAGCCAATTACGTGCGGACCTTGCAAAAGCGGCAGGGTCTGCAAAGCGGCTGCCCCGAGGAGATCGCTTATGACCAGGGCTGGATCGACCGGGACGCACTAGAAGCACTGGCACAGGTCTATGCCAAGACGGAATACGGCGATTACCTGAGCCGACTGGCCGCGCACTGATCCCAAATGCTGGATCTAGTGAACGCGCGGTCGGTACCAAACCAGTTAACTATTCGGTGAGACAACCCTGTGCTGACGAGACCTTAGCACAGGAGCGGCCCAATGCCTGACACCTCCCCCCGTCTGGAACTGCCTTATATTCAGCCCTCGCAGGCCCAGAAGCACGTCACCCATAACGAGGCTCTGCGCCTGCTGGACACGCTGGTTCAGATGGTGGTGCGGCGTCTGGATGCCACCGATCCGCCGGGTGATGCGGCACCGGGCGACGTCTATGGCCTAGGTGATGCGCCCATCGGCAGTTGGGCAGGACAGGCAGGCAAGATCGCCTTTCGCGAGGGCGGCGCGTGGCGCTTTGCCGCCCCACAGGAGGGTTGGCGCGTCTGGAATGTCGAGGCCGGGCACACCCACATCTACACCAGTGGCCTGTGGAAGACCGAGCAGCCAGACCTGAGCGATCTGGACGGAGTCGGCATCGGGACCAATGCCGATGCCGTCAATCGGTTGGCCGTGGCGGCGGACGCGACCCTGCTGACCCATGCGGGCGCAGGCCATCAGCTAAAGCTGAACAAGGCAAGGACAAGCGAAACCGCGTCGCTACTGTTTCAGACCGGCTATGACGGACGCGCCGAGATGGGGCTGGCAGGCGACGACACCTTTTCGATCAAGATGCGCGCGCCGGGCAGCGCATGGTCTGAGGCGCTGCGCCTCGATCCTGAAGCGCAAACCGTGACACTTGGCAATGGTGGAGACACCGAGATGCGCCTCGCCAGTGCAGGCCTCGAATGCCGATTGGACGATGCTGGCACCTTTGGGGATTGGCAGCAGGTTTATCATCAGGGCAACGCCGTTGGCACGGTCCAGCAATCTGCTGGCGCGGTGACGGGCGCCATAGTTGAGCGGGGGACGAACGCGAATGGCGAATACGTTCGCTTTGCCGACGGCACGCAAATCTGCTGGTTTACAAAGGGGTCGGACAGTCAACTGACCGGATCGTCCGGGGGACTGTTCTGGGCGCAGGAGATCTGCATTTTTCCAGCCATTTTTGTGGATACGCCGGCCGTGTCACCCAACGCGCTGGACGTATCCAGCGGGCTATACTGGGGTACAGCTTCTGGCATCCCATCGGCAACGTCATTCACCTTCGAGGCGATTGGAACGTCGGATGGTGGATCCTACCGCCTTTCCTATCTGGCGATTGGCCATTGGTACTAGCAGACGCGGCTTTCCCAACGTTATGCCAGACGAGGCCGGCCAAGCGCATCACCGCTTGAGCCGGCCTTTGCTTTGCGCGTCGTACTCTGGCAAACCTACAGTTTGAGCAACCGCCGAAGCAACTGCTTTGACTGCACCCATTCGGGTACCGGCCGTTCGGTGTGAAGAGCGGCGGCAACTTTGGTCCAATGCGCGACCGTCAGATCGTCGCGGTAGAACAGATCCTCAGGCATCTCGTCCTCGTCAAAGTTAAAGCCGGGCTGCGTCTGCTGCACCTGTTCGACAAGTTTAGTATTGGCCCCGGCAAACCGGCTGCGGACCTTCTGATACTCGGCCCGCGTCAGCAGTGTAGCAGGCGGTGCGCCGGGCGCGCGGACGGCGCGGGTAATCGTCTTGACCAGATGGGCGGGCGGCGCGGCGGTTTGATCCAGCACCTCGCACGCCATAAACAGCGCGATTGGGTCCGGCGAGACGTTGGCCTCCTCGGTTGAGCGTAGCAGCGTCAGATCAGACGCCTCCAGATCGCTGCCCAACAGCCGCAGGAACGTGCCCACGATGCCGCCCGGCGCGCGCTTCATTGCGCTGTAGTCGATCAGGTAAATCTGTTCAGGCGTGAACCCTTCGCGCAGGTGAGTGTAAACGGACGAATAATCTATCGGGATGCCGCCACCCCGGCGATGTTCCAGCGCTGTTTCGACGTATCCACGCAACACGGCGGCGCGGCGCGTCTTGGCGATCTGCATCCACAGCGACTGCACTGTGTCGGTCTGGCGGCGCATCGTATAGACAACCCGCACATCCTCGAACGCGCTGAGCAGGCCGGCAAGCTCAGCCATATCGATGCGTTCGGGGCGAATGCGAGTAAAATTCTCGGCCGACAGGAATAGCGTGCCAGGGGCGTCGGCATACCGCTTGGTCAGTGCTGTCCAAAGGCCCATCGCACCCGCCTCGCCATAAAAGCTGTCGGGAATATCGCCAATGTTAATCCAATGTGCAGCCAGTGCGTGATGCGCATTGTTTGGCCCGATATGGGGGTAGTAGATACCGTGTTGCGCCAGCAAGTCGCGGTTTTGGTCGAACATTGCCTGCAAATAGCTGGTGCCGGTCTTGTGCCCGCCAACGTGTATGAAAACTCTGGCCATAGGGGGTGCGGTCCTTCGCAGGTCTGAGCGTGTATATGTGGGTTCGCGGGCATGAATACCAGCCGCGTAGCTGGATTCGGCAACTCAAGGTGTTTGGGCACCGTACGGGTTCAAGTGTAGCACGAACGCTTTGGTTCAGGGCTGCGGGACATCCAAATCATGCGCCTCACGAATGTCTAGCGCAGCCAGTTGGGCGAGGCTGCCCAGAAGCCGCTCGATCGCGTGAGGCGTCGTGCCGTCAACCAGCGCCTGCTCAGGCTCAAAGTCTTGCGGGGTGAGGACCAACGCGCGCAGCGCGTCTATCACCGCGCGCTTGGCCCAGTAGATCGACCCGGCGGGAAAGGCGAGAGGCACAACAGGCGGCAGGATGCGCCCCGTGCGGGCAAGCAACTCCTCAGCGCGGGGACGGTTGACGCCCCACTGCGCATCGCCGCGATAAAGCTGGCCGTCCGTGACCCAGAACCCTGCGTTTGGATCCGCGAGAAATCTGGCAAGCCGCACCTGCGTAATGGCCGGGTCTCCAAGCACGCCACCAGTCAAATCGCGCCGCCAGTCGTCGCCATCGCTACGGTGGGGCGATTTCTTGCTGTGCAGCTTGCAGCGTAGGGCGCCAGCACGCCTGAATTTACCAGATAAACGAACGGGAATATATCGCGCCCGTGATTGGGCAGGCACCAGACACGGGCGGCTGGCCATTCGGCCTCGATCCGCGATTTCAGGACATCTGCTTCGCCCCCCGCGTTCTGCGTCAACGTCACAAACAGGTCAAACTGGAATGTCTGCTCGCGCAAAAGCGCTGCAAACTCCTCCCACATATTCAGGTAATAGAGGTGCAGGACAATGGCCACGGGTGCCGTTTTTGCGCCAAGCGGGGCCGGGTTGATTTGCGGCAGAGCCAACTCAGTGGCCTGCCCGTCGTCGCGGACGGTGCGCGCGGAGGCGCGCCCATGCTGGAGGTAATGCAATAAGGGCCGAACCAAGGCTGGGTCAAGATCCGGATTATGGTGCATATAGGCACGCGGCGAAAACCGCGCATTAGGGCTTAACCCACCCGCCTCGCCGAACTGCACATAATGGCGCTGCGGCATCATGCGAAACAGCGGATGCAGTCCCGGATGCGCCTTGAGATAGAACGCACGGTCAAAACCGCCCTCTCGGCGCAGCGCGCGCAGGTAGGCCCGATCGCGTGCGGCGGGAAAGAAGTAGCGCAGGACAGTTTGCACCTTACGAGGAATGCGGCCTATCAACGCGCGCTTTCCTGCGGCTGCGCGGCTGCGATGACGCTACTGAAATCCTCCCATTTCAGCGCCTCCGCGCAGGTGCGCGCACGCTGAGACATGCCGCCAAGGTCGCCTGCATCCTTGCGGGCAAGCATATTGCGCATCGCAAGTTCCAGCGCCGCCTCGCCGCCGGCAGCCTTATAGAGCATACCTGCGTCCTGCCCTTCCAGCACCTCACGCGTCATGCCCACCGACGGCACCAGTGACGGCAAGCCAAAGCTCAGCGCCAGAAGCAATGAACCCGAGGTCAGGATATCGCAGTAGGGATAGACGGCGAAATCAGCGGCCTGCATGAATACCTGCATTTCCATATCGTCGACAAAGCGATCCGTCATGCGGATCCGCGCTCGTTCGGCATCGGTCAGCGCGGGATCTAGCGCGCCGATAAGGTCAAACTTGGCCTCGCCGACGATCAGTAGGATAGCGTTGGGGCGGTCTGCCAGCAGCCTGCGAAACACCTGCGCCAGACGCGTCAGGCCCTTGTAGGGGCGCACCTGACCGGAGAAGACAATCACATCGTCATCCGCAGACAAGCCCAGCGCCTCGCGGGCGATGTCCTGCCCGATGAAATCAGGATAGGCGCCGATATAGTGGCCGTGGCGCAGGATGCGCACTTTGTCGCGCGGGATCGGGAACGTCTGCGCGACCTCGTCCACAGATGCGGCGGAATGAAAGTGCAGGACATGCGCGGCATCCGCGAGGCGGCACGACATTTCGGCCTCCAGTGCGCCATAGGGGGTGTCATGCGACAGCACGTTATGGATGGTCCAGATCAGGCGCCCACCAGCGGCGATGAAGGCGTCGATCTTGGCCAGAAAATCATCGACCCGGCTGCGCGCATCGTCGGCATCCGCCACTCCCATCAGGACGAAATTCAACCAATGCACGTGAAAGGTCAGATCGGAGGGGCTGGAAAACGTCGCTATCTGCTCCAACGCGGCCTCGATGGGGGCAGCGACTACCTCCGATGCGCGACGGGCAGCTGAGTAGAGCATGTGCTGATACGGGTTTGCGCGCGAATAATCGGGCCAGAACATCACGGTGCGGCGCCCCGGCACACGGGCATAAGTAACGCGGCGCGGTGTTTCGGGGTCGGGTACCGCAACCTGCCAGAATGGGGCAAGGCCAAGCCGCACCAGCGCCTCTCCCTGCACAACATGGGTGTTGGCGGTCTGGTGGATCTCATTCACGCTGGAGGTGTTTTCGCCGTGCCAGCGGCGTTGATAGAATATCTCGTCGATATGGTGAAAATCGCCGGTCTCGGTCAGCTTGAGGAAGATGTCGTAATCAACGGCGTTGACGATATCCTCGCGGAAATGCTCTGTCCGGTCCCAGGCAGAGCGACGGAACATGCGGAAATGATGCGTGATCGAGGTAATCATCATCTTTTCGCGCGAAAAAACCGACCAGCTATATTCGTTCTTGATGTGCTGGCCGTCCTCGTCCACCCGTTCGCACGAGGCATAGGCGCAGGCGACTTTCGGGTTCTTTTCCAGATACTCCATCAGGCGGCGTACTGCGCCGGGCCTAAGGCAATCGTCGCTGTCCAGCTGGCCAATATACTGCCCGCGCGCCATCGTGATAGCCCGGTTCGATGCGTGACCGATGCCGCCATTTGGCCCAGTCTCCACCCGCACGCGAGGCTCATCCGCATAGTGGCGCCGCAGCAAGTCATAGGTGCCGTCGGTCGATCCATCGTCAGCAATGCACACTGCCAGATCGATGATCTCCTGCGCCAAAACGCTATCGACGGCACGCAGGATGTATTTTTCGGCATTGTAGCACGGAATATAAACGCTGACGCGGGGCCGCTCGAAATGGCGGGTCAGCTTGCGATCCCAGTGGTTGGGGCACAGCGCAACATAGAGGCCCGGATCGCTTGGATTCGCCTTGGACGGACCAGCCGGGGCCAGATCAGGGACGGCAAGCGGCAGAAAATAGGCACCCAGATTGTGCATTCGCCAGCCCATTTCGCGCGCGGCAAAATATGTGCCGGTAAACCGCGCATCAGGCACGCCGATGCGGTGCAGCAGCGCCGTGGGCGCGGCAAAGTTGAGGCCCTGCAATTCGCGGTAGGGGAACCGCCCCGTGGCCACCGGATGATCGGCGTTCCAGCCGAAAAGCGTGCGCAGACCGTCTGTGGCGCCCGATTGCACCAGAGGCAAGACCATATTGCGCGTCGCGTGAAGCGCGAAGGCGGCCCGCTTCAGCACGCTGCGATCAAGGCGGACACCGCCGCTCAGATACACCGTCACGTCGCTGTCTTGAGCATCCAGAATAGCGCGCAGGTACGGCCGTGCAGCATCCGACAGGATGGGATGCGCAATGACCTCGACCTCTAGATCGCCGATCGCCTGCGGTGCGCCGTTGGGCGCAAAGAACGTGACGCGCACCGTGCCGACGAAATCCTGATCGGCCAGTGATGCGGCCAGTGCCTGCGCACCCGCAGCGTCATCCGGCGCCGCGATCACATGAATGCACATCGCCGCGAGGCGCGAGGCATCTGCCAGCACCGTAGCCGCATCGCGCAGGAACGCGCTATCATTGGCAAGCCCCGCGACCGGAGGCAGGGCAAGGCCAGACGGATAGGGCGACGGCACCTTACGCCCCGGTACGAGCCGCCGGAATGGCTGGCGCAGACCCAGATCTAACGCTGATGTGTAATCTGATGGGTGGTCGATGAACGCGGGCGCATCCTGCACGGCGCGGTCCAGCGCGCGGGCGTAGATTGAAAAGAACCCCGCAGGCATGCGCGGATGATGGCGCACCATCGCCAGCATCGCGCGCGCAGCGTGGCCATCGCCCTTTGCTGCCAGATCCAGCGCCACGCGCACGCGCGCCCAAGGATTGCGCGGGCTGGCTGATATTTGGGTATCGGGTTGCGGTGTCGCGGTCATTGGCGCGCCTTTCCATTCAAGCGGGATCAGCGGGGGTCAGCCGCGCCTGCGACCCCTTTCATACAATCGTGCCGGGCCTGCTGTCCAGAACAGCAGCTAAAACTAGACTACGCGCGGGCGGGCCAAATCCCAGACTTTAGCTGCGGAAGGCGCGTGCAAAGTAGTCGCTCAGCGGCTTGACCAGAAACGCGATGGGCGTGCGGTCGCCCGTTTGAAAGAACACCTCGACCGGCATTCCGGGTACCAGCGTCACGCCATCCGGCAGGCGGGCCAGCTGGGTCTTACTGAGGGTGATGCGCACACGGTAGTAGGTGTCGCGCGTTGCCTCGTCCTCAAACGCGTCGGGCGAGATCTGACGAACGTCGCCAAGCAATTCAGGCGTCGTGCGCTGATCCAGCGCCGAAAAACGCAGCGTGACCTCCTGGCCGGGAAAGACCAGATCGATATCCGTGGTGCGCACCCGCGCCGAAATGACCAGCGGGCGATCCTGCGGCACAATGTAGAGTGCAGGCTGCGCCGGGCGCAGCACCGAGCGGGGCGCAAATACTTCAAGCCCGTAGACCACGCCCGACACCGGCGATGTGATGTCTAGACGGTTTAGCCGCGATGACAGCGCGTGGCGCTTTTCGCGCAGCTCAAGCTCGCGGTATTGAAGATCGCGCAGAGTTGTGATCGCCTCCTCGCGCAGTGAAGCGTCCAGCTTGAGCAATTCAATGTCGATCTCGGTCTGGCGCCCTTCGGCCTGTGCCGTCTGTGCGATCAGATCGCCCAGTGTTCCGCCAAGACTCGCCTCTTCGCGTTGGAGCGCCAAGAGGCGCGATGTCTGGGTCAGGCCCTTATCACGCAGGATCTGCTGGCCAGCACGCTCTTCGGCAATCAATTCGGCCTGCCTGCGCAGCGATTTCTGCTGTGCGGCGAGTCCGCCAATCTGGTCGCCGATCTGCAAGCGACGCTTGTTTAGCTGCTCGCGCTCGTTCTGGCTAGTTGTGCGGCGCGCCTCTAGCAGGCGGGCCTGCCCGTCCATCAGCTCCAGTGCCTCTGCGCGGCTGGCCGCGATCTCCTGCAGCAGCGGATCGAAGACGATCGTCGCGCCACCATCCCGCTCAGCCTCCAGACGACCGCGGCGGGCGATCATCTCGAATAGCTGATTTTCTACGATGGTCAGTTCTGAGGCCAGTTCCATGGGATCGAGGCGGATCAGCACTTGCCCGACCTCAACGCGATCGCCCTCTGCCACGTCGATCGTAGAGACGACGCCGCCGTCAGGATGCTGGATGATTTGTCTGTTTTGTTCCACCTCGATCTGGCCGCCGGCGATGACAGCGCCAGCGATGCCCGCGAAGGTAGCCCATGTGCCGAAACCGCCGACCAAAAACGACAGGCCGATCATGCCAATGATGATGGGGCGGCGGGCGGGCCAGCTTTGCGCGGTCATTGCACGCCTCCCTTGCCGGCGGCGTCAGTGATCTGTGACCGGTTATTAACAACCTCACGCAACACGTCGTCCTTGGGGCCAAAGCTGCGCACGCTGCCCCCCTCAAGCATTAGAAGCATGTCACATTCCTTAATGGCCGCCGGTCTGTGGGCAACAATAATGACAGATTTACCCTCCTTCTTGAAACTGCGGATGGCGGTGTTAACGGCATCGCTGCCCTCATTGTCGAGGTTCGAGTTAGGCTCGTCCAGCACCAGTATAACCGGATCGCCGTACATGGCGCGGGCCAATCCGATGCGCTGGATCTGGCCGCCCGAAAGGCGACCACCCCCAGCGGTGATGCGTGTGTCATAGCCATCGGGAAACCCAGTAATCATCTGGTGCGCGTCCGCGCGCCGCGCCGCGGCGACCACAGCCTCGGCATTCGGCGTTTCGGCGAGGCGGGCGATGTTTTCAGCGATGGTCCCCTCGAACAACTGTACGCGTCGCGGCAGATACCCGATATGGCGGCCCAGCGTATCTGGCGCATATTGATCCAGAGATGCGCCATCCAGCTGTACACGCCCCGACGCAGGCGCCCAAAGGCCGGTGACAGCGCGCGCCAGCGTCGATTTGCCCGCACCTGACGGGCCGATCACACCCAGCGCACGACCCGGCTCCAGCGTGAAGTTGACGCCGCGCAAGGCCGGCTGGCGATCGCCCGGCGGCACCACTGTGACGCCCAGCACGGCGAGATGCGCGCGGGGCTGGGGAAGTTCGGTGCGCTCACCCTCGGGATGCACACGCTCCAGCAGGGTTGCCAGGCCGGACCAACCCTGACGCGCGCGCTGCACCGCGGGCCATTGGCCAACCAGCATCTCGATCGGGGCCAGCGCACGGCCCAACAGAATCGAGCCTGCAATCATTGCGCCCGGTGTCAGCTCTCCACGCAGCACCAGAAAAGCGGCAAGGCCCAGCATCGCTGATTGCAGAAAGAGGCGGAACGCCTTGGTCGATGTTGTAAACAGCCCGGCATTGTCGGAAGCCGACATCTGCTGACCCAGCGCGCTACCGCGCACCTTTTGCCAACGATTAAAGGCGGCGCCGCGCATCCCAGTCGCCTGCACTGTCTCGGCCTCGGTCTGAATCTGCGAGGCAAGCGCATCGGCGTGCTGATTGGCGCGGGCCGCATCGGCCTGCGCGTGGCGGGTCGTGATCTGGTTCGCCAGTGCCACGAGAATCAGGATTGCGCCGCCGCCCAGCGCCAGCATCCCCAGCCATGGATGGAATATCCAGATCCCAGCCAAAAAGAGCGGCGTGAAGGGAATGTCGAAGAACGCCATGAATACAGGCGACGTCAGTAGCCCCTGCACCGAGCGCAGATCGTTCAACCCACCCGCGCTGCGATCATCGGGCGACACCGCAGCACGGCGCAGCACCGCATCAAACACACGCCGCTCTAGCAGACCCTGAAAGCGGGCGCCGGCGCGGCCCATGATGCGCGCACGGGCAAAATCTAAAATACCCATCAAGATAAAGAGGAACGCGACCAGTGCGGTCAGGGCTACCAGCGTCTCAACCGAGCGGCTGCCAAGGACGCGGTCATAGACCTGCAACATGTAGATCGGCCCGGTCAGCATCAGCAAGTTGACGAATATACTGAAGAGAGCGGCGAACCAGAACAGGCCGCGCAGCGACCGGCGTGCGGCGCGTAATTCGGGCAATCCCGGCTGTGGCGGACGCTCGGTCATTGGCGCATGGGCGCGCGGCATGCGGCGACTATGGATGATTTCACTGATATAAGGTTGTTCAAGTTCATGCGGCCCGGATACCCTGCGTCTTTTCCGCCACAGTATCTGCGTACGGTCTGTGCGATGCACAAATGGCGCGTGCAGACGCAGACCCTAGGCGCGCCGCGACCAAGCGGCAAGCGCTGATCTCCGGCCCTTGCGCGAATACGGCTGCCGGAACACAGTAGTGCATCCGCGCGTTGACCCCAAATACCAATGGTGCCTGCCATGACCTCCTTTCGTGCAAACTACTTCACCCGCCCCATCCACCGCTGGGCCAAGCGCGCCCTGCCCACCTTGTCTGACACCGAACGCGAGGCGCTGAACGCAGGTGACGTGTGGTGGGAGGCGGAGCTATTTTCTGGCAACCCTGACTGGGCTAAACTGCACGCAGTCGCGGCCCCCCGCCTAACCAAGGATGAGCAGGCGTTTCTCGATGGGCCGTGCCGGCAGCTCTGCGATATGCTGGATGACTGGACGATCAATCAGGAAACCGCCGATCTGCCGCCTGAGGTCTGGCAGTTTCTGCGCCAGCATGGATTTTTTGGGATGATTATCCCCAAGACGTTTGGTGGGCTGGAATTCTCAGCCTTTGCACACAGCGAGGTGGTGCGATTTATATCAACCCGATCGGTGGCGGCCGCGGTGACCGTCATGGTGCCCAATTCACTGGGTCCGGGCGAGCTACTGCACCGGTTCGGCACCAAGGAGCAGCAGGCGTATTGGCTGCCGCGCCTCGCCGATGGGCACGAATTGCCCGCATTTGGACTGACCAGCGCCGAGGCAGGATCGGACGCCAGTGCCATGATCGATGACGGCGTAATCTGCATGGGCCAGTGGCAGGGCGAGGAAGTGCTGGGCATCCGCCTGAATTGGGCCAAGCGGTATATCACGTTGTCGCCCGTGTGCACCGTTCTGGGGCTGGCATTCAAGTTGTGCGATCCCGACGGCCTGATCGGGGATGTGGAAGACATCGGGATTACCTGCGCGCTGGTACCAACCGATCTGGACGGGGTTGAGACGGGGCGCCGCCACATTCCGTCGTCGACAATGTTCATGAACGGGCCGACGACCGGCAGGGATGTTTTCATCCCACTGGAGAATATCATCGGCGGGCCAGATTATGCCGGGCGTGGCTGGATGATGCTGATGAATGCGCTGGCCGCCGGGCGCGGTATTTCGTTGCCGTCGATGGGCTGCGCGGCGATTGCGCTGTGCGCGCATACCACCGGCGCCTATGCTCGTATCCGTGAGCAGTTTCGGATGCCTATCGGTAAATTTGGCGGCGTGCAGATACGCATGGCGCGGCTGGCAGCTGATGCCTATGCGATGGACGCCGCGCGCCACCTGACCTGCGCCGGGCTGGATGAGGGGGTTTCGCTGTCCATCGTATCGGCCATTATGAAGGCACACGCGACCGACCGGATGCGCAACGCGCTGAATGATGCAATGGACGTGCATTCCGGCAAGGCAGTGATCGACGGTCCGTCAAATTACCTTTTGCCACTCTATCGGGCGGTGCCTATCGCCATCACGGTGGAGGGTGCGAATATCGTCACGCGCAGCCTCATTATCTTTGGCCAAGGCTCGATCCGCGCGCATCCCCACATGCTGGACAACATGATGGCCTTGCAGGAGCCCGACGACGACGAATCGCTCGAGGCGTTCGATGCATCCGTTTGGGCGCATATCGGCCATACCACCCGTACGCTGTTTCGCGCCTGGGGCCGCGCGCTGACCGGGGGCCGCTACGCCCCTGCGCCCGATGCGGGCCGCGCGACGCCGATTTATCACCGCCTTGCCAGGTGGTCGGCGGCCTATGCCCTGACGGCAGATTTTTGTTTCCTCACACTTGGCGGCGCCTTGAAGCGCAAGGAGATGCTGTCGACCCGCATGGGCGATATTCTATCCGAGATGTATATCCTGTCCGCCGCGCTCAAGCGGTGGGAGGACGAGGGGCGCAAAGAGGCCGATCTGCCGGTGCTCAACTATGTTGCCGAGGCGGCGTTTCAACGTATTCAGACTGCGCTGGACGATGTAATCGTCAATCTACCTGCACGCTGGGCGGCAGGGGTGCTGCGCGCCATTACATGGCCCGGCCGCCGCGAGATGGGGCCAAGCGACGCATTGGTCGAGGCGTGCAGCGATCTGATCTATGCTCCCTCTCCCACGCGTGAGCGGATCACAGGCGAGATCGGCGGGGGATGCATTCATTCGGGCATATCCCTGCTAAACCAATGCTACGGACGCGTGAACGCCGTCGCCCCAGTGATGAAGCGGTTGCGAGACGCACACAAAACCCCTGAAGAGGGGCTGGAGACCGGTACGATCAACGACGCCGAGATGAAGGACATCACCGAGACCTCCGATCTGGTCGCACGTGTCATTGCGGTGGACGATTTCGCACCCGAAGAACTGCCACGTTACTTCGGTGGCTACACGCCAAATGAGCAAAACCGCCTTGCGCGGGAAAAAACCCGGCAGGAGGCAGCACAATGAGCCACGCCCAACGCGTATTTCTGGTCGACGGGGCGCGCACCCCGTTCCTCAAGGCGCGCGGCACGCCCGGGCCCTTCACCCCCGTCGATCTGGCAGTGCAATGCGGCCGGCCACTGCTGGCCCGCCAGCCCTTCGACAGGACGGCCTTTGATTTAGTTATCCTCGGCTGCGTCAACGTGATGGCGGATGAGATGAACCCGGCACGCGTCGCCGCCCTGCGACTGGGTCTGGGCGAGGCAATGGTAGCCTTCACCATGCAGATCAATTGCGGCTCAGGAATGCAGAGCATCGACACAGCATACCGATACATCCGTTCGGGCAGCCACGACATGATTCTGGCTGGCGGGGCCGAGGCACTAAGCCATGCGCCCTTGATTCTGCGCCAATCGGCTGCTGAATGGCTAGGCCATCTGTCCGGGGCGCGCAGCCCGATGGAAAAGGTCAAGCTGGTGAGCGAGATACGTCCTGAGTTTTTCAAGCCCGTGATAGGCTTGGAGCGGGGGCTGACGGACCCAATCACCAATCTGGGAATGGGCCAGACAGCCGAGATCCTCGCCCATCGCTTTGGCATTTCGCGGCAGATGGCGGATGAATATGCCATGCAGAGCCATCATCGTCTGGCCGCTGCGCAGAAAGATGGCGCACTGAAGGATGAGGTCATGCCAGCCTTTGGCACCGATGGCACCGTCTATGACCATGATGACGGCGTGCGCCCTGAGAGCAACCTGGCCGGGCTGGCCAAGCCAAAGCCCGTATTCGAGAAACCATACGGCAAGGTGACGGCCGGCAATTCTAGCCAAATCAGCGACGGCGCCAGCTGGGTGATCGTCGCGTCCGAAAAGGCCGTCGATGTGCATGGGCTGGAGCCGCTAGCCGAAATTACCGATAGCGAGTGGGCAGGGCTGGACCCCGCCGTGATGGGCCTTGGCCCCGTAATGGCCTCAACGCCCATCGTGCAGCGGCACGGGCTAAGCCTAACCGATATTGATATTTGGGAGCTGAATGAGGCGTTTGCGGCGCAGGTCCTATCCTGCGTGGCCGCATGGAACGACGAGGCGTTCTGCCGCGAGGTTCTTGGATATGACGCGGCCTTTGGCCAAATCGACAGGGACAGGCTGAACGTCGATGGCGGCGCGATCTCGCTGGGACATCCGGTGGGGACCAGCGGCAACCGCATTGTCCTACATCTGGCGAATGCGATGAAGAAACGCGGGCTGCGGCGCGGTATCGCCACCGAATGTATCGGTGGCGGGCTAGGCGGCGCAATGATGCTGGAGGCAGTGCAATGACCGGGACCGTGATGAAATTTCTAGGAGCCGAGCTGCGCGAAATGGGCAGCGCAGGCGCGCGTAAGGGCAACTGGCGCAGCGGGCGCGATGCGGTCGGCATTTTGTGGCTCGCGATGGATTGCGAGGCGGGCGCCACAAACGTCATTTCCCGCAAAGTGCTGGAGGAGTTGGATGCGCATCTGCAAGCAGCCGAGGCGGATCTGCCCAAGGCGCTGGTCATCCGGTCAGCCAAGGACGCAGGATTTGCCGCCGGCGCGGATATCGCCGAATTCAAGGATGTGACAGACGATCCCGAAACGCTTCTGCGTGAGGGTCACGCGGTATTCGACCGGCTTGCGGCACTGGAATGCCCCACGATCTGCATCGTGCATGGTGCGTGTCTGGGCGGCGGTTTCGAGATGGCATTGGCCTGCGACCTGCGCATCGGGCTGCGCGGTGCGTCCTTTGCATTTCCCGAGGTACAGCTCGGGCTGCATCCGGGGCTAGGCGGCACGTTTCGCTCCGTCGCGCTGATTGATCCGGTCGAGGCAATGACACTGATGCTAACCGGCAAGACGGCGCACACCAAAAAAGCCAAGGCGCTGGGCCTGCTGGATGCCGTGGTCGAAGAGCGGCACGTCACCGCCGCAGTGCTGGCCGCAGCAAATGGCGACCTGGAGGGTCACAAGCAGGGTCTGAAAGGCCGGGCGTTCAGCCTTGGGACCGCGCGCAGCTATGCCGCGCGGCAAATGCGCAGTATGGCGGAGAAGACGGCGCCAAAGGCACATTACCCAGCGCCCCACGCGCTAATCGACCTCTGGGAGGAACATGGCAATGATGCAGCCGCCATGCAAAACGCCGAGATAGGGTCGTTTTCGCAGCTGTTGCAGACAGACACCTCAAAAAACCTGCAACGGGCGTTTTTCCTGCGCCAGCGCTTGCGCGGCAACGTCAAGCGCGCGGATGACATCAACCATGTCCACGTGATTGGCGCCGGTACGATGGGGGCCGAGATAGCAGCGATGGCCGCGATCCGAGGCAAGCGGGTGACGATTGGCGATACCTCGGTCAATGCACTGGGCAACGCGATGCGGCTAGCACGGGATATATGCCGCTCTAAACATATGAACAGTCCCGATACGCGCGATGCGCTGGACCGCCTGATGCCTGACCCGATGGGATACGGCGTCAGCACAGCAGACCTGATTATCGAGGCGGGGCCAGAAACGCTGGAGATCAAGCGAAAGATCTATGAGGGGCTGGCTGAGCGAATCAAAAAAGGGGCCATTCTGGCCAGCAACACCTCCAGCCTGTCGGTCGGTGAGCTGGCCGCGCATGCGCCCGATGCCACGCGATTTGCCGGGCTGCATTTCTTTAACCCTGTGTCAAAAATCGACCTTGTCGAGGTGATCGGCGGGCCGGACACGTCGGATGACACCACCAACAGACTGGCCGCTTTCTGCGGCGCGATCAAGAAGCTGCCGGTGCATGTGGGCGATCATCCCGGCTTTCTCGTCAATCGTGCGCTAGTGCCTTACATGATGGAGGCGATGACGCTGCTGGATGAGGGCGTTGACAAAGAAGTGATCGACACTGCCGCGCTCCGCTTTGGCATGCCGAGGGGGCCAGTCACGCTGGCGGATCAAGTGGGCCTCGATATCGGGCTGCACGTGGCCGAAAGCCTCGCTAAAAGCCTTGAGACACCAATGGCGCCGATATCCGAGATATTGCGACGCAAGGTGGCGGTTGGCGAGACAGGCAAGAAGTCCGGCGCCGGATTCTACGACTGGTCGGGCGGCACACCACATCCGGATAGCGATGCGGATGCACCAGACGATCTGACCGACCGGCTGATCCTGCCAATGTTGAATGCCTGCGTCGAGATATTGCGCCAAGGCGCGGTCGAGACTGAGGACGATATCGACGCGGCCATGATATTCGCGACCGGCTGGGCGCCCTTCCGGGGCGGACCGATGCACTACGCACATGCGCGGGGCATAGGCGAAATCGTCGAGCGACTAAAGGCGTTGGAGGAGGCGCACGGCCCCCGCTTTGCCCCTGATTCTGGCTGGGCGTCGCCTGGATGATACTCCTAAGACATGCTTCAGCAACCACACATTGGCCCTAATCCGCAAAGTAGAGCCGTATTTGTGGATGGCTTGGCTATCTGTGCGAACCCTGCCGGGCGTTTTGACGTTTTCAGCGTCACTGATCCGCAGTAGGGCGGTAGTATGAAGTTAGCCCTGACAGATATCACAGAACTGGCCCAGCTGCCGGTCGACACATTGATCGACGCGCGCTCGCCCGGCGAGTTTGCCGAAGACCACCTGCCCGGCGCGATCAACCTGCCCAGCCTCACTGACGAAGAGCGTGCGACCGTTGGCACGATCTATGTACAAGACGACAGGTTCAAGGCACGGCGCATCGGCGCGGCGCTGGTCGCGCGTAATGTCGCGGCGCATCTCGAGGGGCCACTGGCGCAGCATGATGGTAGTTGGCGCCCACTGGTCTATTGCTGGCGTGGTGGTCAGAGATCGGGCGCGTTTGCATCGATTCTGGATCAGATCGGGTGGCGCGTCAGCCTGCTGGACGGCGGTTATCGCGCCTATCGGCGACTGATCGTAAGCATGTTATATGAACAGCCACTGAAACTGCGCCCCGTGCTGCTGGACGGCAACACCGGAACGGCTAAAACCCGGCTTCTGGAGTTGCTGAAGGGCGCCGGGGTTCAGGTCATAGACTTGGAAGGATTGGCCAATCATCGCGGTTCGGCGCTGGGCGCGCGCGCGGGCGGCCAGCCACCGCAGAAACTGTTTGAAGGGCGATTAGCGCAGTGCATCGCGGCCCTCGACCCTGCCCGCCCGGTCGTGATCGAGGCCGAATCGCATAAAGTTGGCACGCGGATCGTGCCGCCAAGCCTGTGGCTGGCAATGAAAGATGCGCCGGTGGTGCGTGTGACCGCCCCACTGCGAGCGCGCGCAGAGTATCTGGCAATCGCGTATGGCGACATGACCGAGCGGCCAGACGTGCTGGCACGTAGCCTTGATCTGCTGCGGCCCTTGCGGGGGCATGAGGCAGTCGATCAATGGCAAGAGATGGTGGCGACAGGGGCGTTCACCGATCTGGCCGAAACCCTGATGCGGCATCACTATGACCCCGGCTACGAGCGAGCGCGCGCGCGGCATGACATGGCCCCGCCGGAGACGGTCGATCTGCCTGCGCTGGACGATGCCGCGCTCACTGCTGCGCTACCACACATTATCGAGATAGTTGAGCGGATTTCAGACCCTATCGCAGGGTAATATGCAGAGATGCATCCTCGATCGTGCCAATTTGAACGGCGGCGACGCCTGACGATTTAAGCGCAGAAAGCGCTAATCGTGCATCGTCAGGTGCCAGCGCGGCCAAAAAACCGCCTGCAGTCTGCGGATCGAAGAGGATCTCGCTGCGTACAGCATCATCCAAGCCAATCATATCAGGCTCTGTATAGGCCCGATTGGAGCTGTGTAATGACGATCTGCGCCCTGCCTCAAGCAGCGGCAATGCGCCTGCCAACAGTGGTAGAGACGCCATATCAAGCGTCGCACCACAGCCGCTGGCACGGCAAATGCCAAGCAGATGACCAGCAAGGCCAAACCCGGTAACGTCAGTCATCGCATGTGCCATATTAAGGTTCTGTCCGGCGGTTTGCGGACTTGCGGCCATATGATCCAACGCATTGTGGAGAATGGCCCCGTCAACAGCACCAGCCATAGCGGCCGCGAGGATGACCCCGGTACCCAGCGCGCTGGTCAGGATAAGGTGATCGCCAGGGCGCGCGCCATCTAGGCCAATGGGCGCGCGACCCTCAGGCATCAGGCCAGTGACAGTATAACCGATGGTCATCTCGGCGCCTTGAGTGGTGTGACCGCCGATGATTTCGGCGCCTGCATCCGCCATCACGGAACGGGCGGCGCTCATGATTTCGGCCAGCGTTCGGGCCTGGAGCGGCCCACTCATCCTAGGCAGGACGAGATTGACCAACGCGGCCTGCGGCGCGGCGCCCATAGCCCACACGTCGCCTAGCGCATGCAGCGCAGTAATGCACGACATCAGCCAAGGATCGTCGGTGAAGGCCCGAAGGTGATCCGTGCTTATGACCTGAACCTGCCCGCCGATGCGCAGCGCGCCGGCATCGTCACCGGGGCGGATGAGGACATCAGCGCGATGGCCAGTGCGCGCACCGCTGAGTGCAGTTTGCAATGCCTCTGGCCCCACCTTGGCGCCGCAGCCGCCGCATATCATAGGACGTTCGGCCAATTCTTCGGCCATGCCTACCGCCGCCTCGCGCGGGGGAGCGGGAGTGACCATGATTGGAAGATCACGGAACTTCTGCATGAACTGCTGGTCGATCCGGTCCTTCCAGTACCACAAGCCCGGAAAGGCGAACCCAAACACGCCTCGGTCGGCGACGGCAGCCTTGCCGCCAAGTGAGACCAGCTTGAGGTAGCTTTTTTGCGGCTTGAAATGCTGCATCCGGGTCTGCTGCGTCAATGCCGCACGCAGGTTGCGCTCTAGGATAGGGGCGGCGCGAACGGCGTAGACGCCGGCCTTTGGGCGCGGTGCATGCGACATATGCGCGCAATCTCCGGCGGCAAAAATGGCCTCATCGGCGCTGCTTCGCAGATCAGGGCCAACTGCGATAAAGCCATCCTTTAGGTCCAGCCCGGTATCGGCCAACCACGGCCACGGCCGCGCGCCGGCGGCTGCCACGATGAGGGCTGCACGGAGGGTGCCACCACATTCCAATTCAACACTCTTATTAGTAATTTCAACCACTTTAGTGTTTTCGATTACATCAATTCCGACGTCTTGCATCTGCCGCCGCAGGATGCATGCGGTGCGTTGAGCCACACCGCCGAGTGCGCGCCCCGCATCGATGACGCTGATGCGCGGAGCGGCAGCGACGCGGGAGAGGCGGTGCCGCATCGCGAGGGCAAGTTCGACCCCAGCAACGCCGCCACCAATGACGACACAGTCCGGCGCGGCGTTACCCGCGCCGACATCATCGACGAAACGCTGCCACCCATCCGCAAAGGGACCAAGAGGCTTGGCCGCAATGCCATGCGTCTCGAATCCTCTGATCTGCGCTGGTGCGGACGTGATGCCGATGTCTATGGAGAGGACGTCATAACTTATATCCGGGCGCCCCATCACCTGCACGCGCCGCGACGCGCGGTCGATAGCCGTAGCCGCACCCACAATAAGGCGCGCCCCGGCGAAGCGGGCCAAACGGGCCAGATCGATATCAAGCACAGCGCGCGAATAATGTCCGGCGATGTGGCCAGGCAACATGCCGGTATAGGGCGCCTTGGGGTTCGGATCGATCAGGGTGAGGCGCGCACCGGGCAACGGGCGCATTCCCCATTTGCGCAGCACGAGGGCATGGGTGTGGCCGCCGCCGATCAACACGAGGTCGCGCGTGAGGGGGAAATCGCTATTCATGAGTGCCCCTTGGGATTGCCGCAGATCACCGTTCCTGCCCAAAACAGCCATAAAGGAGTGTTGCCTTGGCCGACAAGGTGTAGAGAATTACCAGAAGCGATACTGCGCATTCAAGACCGAGGATACAATCATGTCAGGCATCATCCATCCGCTATTGTTGTGTGGCGGTTCGGGCACGCGGCTGTGGCCACTGTCGCGCAAGAGCTATCCCAAACAATTTGCCAAGCTGGTGGGAGATGAGAGCCTGTTTCAAGCATCCGCACTGCGGCTGTCGGGCGTGGGTTTTGCGCCGCCCACGATCATCACCGGCAGTGATTTCAGGTTTATCGTAACCGAGCAGTTGGCCGCTGTGGAAATTGCGCCCGCCGCGACGCTGATAGAGCCAGAGGGCCGCAATACGGCACCTGCGGTGCTGGCCGGGGCGCTGATGCTGGAGCGTGCGGATCCGGATGCCTTGATGCTAGTTGCGCCGTCCGATCACGTAATCCCGGATGCGGCGGCGTTTCGCGATGCTGTGCGTGCGGCCGTTCCTGCGGCCGAGGCGGGCCAATTGGTGACGTTCGGTATCCGGCCCGACCGGGCCGAGACCGGATATGGCTGGTTGGCGATGTCCGAAGCGCCGGGGACGGACTTTGCCCCGGTGCCTCAGCCGCTGAAAGGATTTGTCGAGAAGCCGACTACCGCCAACGCGCAGGCGATGCTGGAGGGAGGCGCGCATCTTTGGAACGCGGGTATTTTCCTGCTGTCCGCCCGTAGCATTATCGCCGCGTTCACCGCCTATGCGCCCACCATGTTGGACGATGTGCGCGCTGCGGTAGAAGGCGCCGAAAAGGATCTGGGGTTTACCCGCCTCGCGCCGGGCCCTTGGGCAAAGCTGGATGATATTTCCATCGATTATGCGGTAATGGAGAAGGCCAATAACCTGACGGTCGTGCCTTTCGGTGGTGACTGGTCGGATCTTGGTGGCTGGGATGCCGTCTGGCGCAAGAGCGGGCCGGATGCGGACGGCGTGGTAACATCAGGCCCGGCGACGGCGCTGGAGTGCCGTGATACGCTGCTTCGGGCCGAGGATTGCCATCAGGAGCTAGTGGGGATTGGGCTGACCGATGTGATCGTCGTGGCGATGCCAGATGCAGTGCTGGTGGCGCACAAAGACCGTGCACAGGATGTGAAACAAGCGGTCGCCGCGCTAAAGGCCAAAGGCGCCGTGCAAGCCGAAACGCTGCCGCGCGATTACCGCCCTTGGGGCTGGTTTGAGAGCCTTGCCATCGGGGCGCGATTTCAGGTCAAGCGGATCCATGTGCATCCCGGCGCCGCGCTGAGCCTCCAAAGCCATCATCACCGGTCCGAGCATTGGATCGTGGTGGAGGGCACAGCAAAGGTGACGATAGACGGCACCGTGAGCCTGATAAGCGAGAACCAATCAGTCTATATCCCGCTGGGCGCGGTCCATCGGATGGAGAACCCAGGCAAGCTGCCTATGGTACTGATCGAGGTGCAGACGGGCAGTTATCTGGGCGAGGATGACATCATCCGGTACGAGGATGTCTATGCGCGTGGGCAGGGGGCAAAGGGATAGCAGGCACGGCGGTAACGCCTACTGGTGATAGTCGCGATACCAGTCGACGAACTTGCCGATCCCCTCGGCCACGGGCGTGTTAGGGCGATACCCTGTCAGATCCTCAAGCAGGGCCGAGTCGGCCCATGTGCCAGGCACATCGCCTTTTTGCATCTCCATCATGTTCTTTTTCATCTCAAAGCCCAGCTTGGCCTCGATGGCGGCGATGAAATCCATCAGCTCGACCCGCTCGCCATTGCCGATATTGACCACGCGATAGGGGGCGGCAGCGCTGAGACTGTCATTTGGTGCGATATCATCGGGGCTATCCGGCTGCACCGGAGGTTTATCGATCAACAAGCGAATGCCGTGGACCAGATCATCGACATAGGTAAAGTCGCGGGTCATGCGGCCATGATTGTAGACGTCGATCGCGTCGCCGTCCAAGGCGGCGCGCACGAATTTATAGAGCGCGAGATCCGGGCGGCCCCACGGGCCATAGACGGTAAAAAAGCGGAACATCGTTGTCGGGATTTTCCACAGATGAGCGTAGGAATGCGCCATATGCTCGTTCGCGCGCTTGGTCGCGGCATAGAGCGTGAGGGGCATTTCAGCCCTTTGCACCTCGTTGAAGGGCATGTCGGTGTTGGCGCCATAGACAGATGACGTCGAGGCCATCAGCAGGTGCGCGGGGGCCAGCTCGCGCGCGCATTCCATCAGGTTAAATGTGCCGACGATATTGGCCGAGATATAGCTGCGCGGGTTTTCGAGGCTATAGCGGACGCCGGCCTGTCCAGCGAGGTGGACGATGGCATCCGGTGCGGCATCCCTGATGCAGCCTTGCAGCAGGTCCATATCCTCAAGCATACCCTCATGCGCCGTGAAGTTAGGGGTTTGCAACAACATCTGGTGGCGGCGACGCTTCAGCGCGACATCGTAGTAATCTGTCATGCCGTCATAGCCTACAACGCGAAATCCCTCGGCCAGAAGGTGGCGGGCCAGGTGGTAGCCAATGAAGCCGGCCGTGCCGGTGACAAAAATCGTGCGCATCTGGTTCTTTCCTGGCTTGCTCATGCGCGCCCGGTTTACGCCAAGTCGCATCGAAAAGTCACGGTGCAAAGTCGCAGTGCAGTGTGGCGGCGCAACGTGGCGGTAAATTCGCGATGGAAACCCGCTGCGACTTGTGGGACGGTCTACGCCACTGCGGCCTGCCCTATTCTAGCGCGGCGCACCAAAGTGGAGCATTGATTTGGAGCAGCGCCTGACCGTCTTTACCCTTGCGATGGTCGCGCTGGTTGGTGTGCTGTGGGGGCTGAACTGGCCTGCGGTGAAATTCATGCTGCGCGAGGTGCCGCCCTTCACCCTGCGAGCGGCCGGATTTACCGGCGGCGCGGTAGTTCTTTTTTGCATCGCGCGGGGGCTAGGTTATCACCTGCGCCCCGCACCGGGCGAGGCTCCGCATATCGCCCTCGCGGGACTGTTCATCATATTCGGTTTCAACATCACGACCGCGCTGGGCCAGCTGCTGACAGAAGCGTCGCGCGCGGCAATCATCGCCTATACAATGCCTGCGATCACGGCTGTGCTAGCATCCATTTTTTTGGGCGAGAGGATGGGCGCGCGGCGTATTACGGCGGTGGCCATCGGGCTTGCGGGCCTCGGCGTGCTGGCTTCAGTGGATTTTGCAGCGTTGATCGCGGCGCCCGCCGGGCCGCTGCTGATGCTGACGGCGGCGCTGTCGTGGTCCATTGGAAACGTTCTGGTGCAGGGCCGCACATGGTCGCTATCCGCGCTGGCACTGACATTTTGGTTTTTTGTAGTGTCCATGGTGCTGGCATGGCCATTAGCGCTGTGGCTCGAGCCGCGCGGCATGGCCGTGTGGCCGGGGCGGACGACATGGCTGGTATTTGCCTTTCACGTCGCCGGGCCGATGGCGACCTGCTATCTATTGTGGGCCGTTCTGCTGCGCCGCCTGCCTGCAACGGTTGCGGCCATTTCGATCCTGACAGCGCCGACGGTAGGGGTGGGTTCGGCCATTTTGCTACTGGGCGAGCCTGTGAGTTGGCAAAAGATCGTCGCTCTGGGCTTGATCGTATTGTCTATCGCGATCACGCTTACGTCGCGGACGAGACGCGCCGCCCCGACCAACACAAGAGGAGTCTGATACATGCGTATTGTCGCCGCCCGCTTTAACCATGAGACGAACACATTCTCACCAGTGCCAACGCCGCTGGAGGATTTTGGGCCGCTCTATGGTGCGGATGCGCATGCGTTCGGAGCTGGATCTGCCACGGCCTTCGGCGCTTTCATCGAGTATGCGCAGGACGCTGGTGCCGATCTGGTGACGCCACTATCTGCCACGGCCAATCCCAGCGGACCTGCGGATGCCAGCGTTTTTGAGGCGCTGGCCGCGCCGATTCTGGAGGCGGTACGCAAGGGGTGCGACGCGATCTTACTTGACCTGCACGGTGCAATGGTGGCGCGCGGTATCGACGATTGCGAAGGCGAGTTGCTGGCGCGAGTGCGCGCTGCTGCACCAGACGTGCCGATCGGCGTCGCGCTGGACCTGCATGGCAACATCACGGCGCAAATGGTCAACAGTTGCGACTGCATCGCCGGGTTCAAGACGTACCCGCATATTGACATGTACGACACCGGAAAACATGTGGTGCGCATGGTGGATGCCATACTTAAGGGTGGCCCGCGCCCTGCGATGGCGCTGTTACATCCACCCATTCTGGCACAAACGCTCAAGATGAACACCGAGGTGCCGGGGATAATGATCGACCTGATAGATGCGGCGCGCGCCTCCGAAGCGCGCGAGGGGGTTCACGCGGTCACGGTGTTCGGCGGGTTTCCTCTGTCCGACATTAAAGATGCAGGCGTGTCGGTAGTGACTGTCGCGGATAGTACTGCGCTGGCTCACGAGGTCGCGCAGCAGCTGGCGCGCGCGGCATGGGACGGGCGCGAAGGCTTCGTTTATGATGAGGCGCCGCTGGCGGTGTCATTAGAGGATGCGGTGCGCGCCGCAGACGGCCCCGGCGCTGGCCCAGTCTTGCTGCTGGATCATGGCGACAACTGCATGTCGGGCGGCACCTGCGACACGGTAGATGTGCTGCGCGCTGCGCTGGAGGCGGGGCTGCACGACATCGTCGCGGGGCCAATTTGCGACCCGGACGTCGTGGCGCAGATGACGAATGCGGGAACGGGGACGGGCGTCACTATCGCGCTGGGTAACAAGGTGCCCCTAGAGGGTTTTCCCCACGTCGCACCACTTACTCTGACCGGAATTGTAGGCCCGACTTGCCAAGGCCGATATGTGGTCAGTGGGCCTATCTATACCGGGCAGACCTGCGATATGGGCCGTGCCACCGCACTCGAAGTAGAGGGCGCAACGATCCTGATTACCGAGCGGCCACATGAACCGTGGGATTTGGGTGTTTTCACATGCGCTGGAATAGACCCTATCAAAGCCAGATACTTGATTTTGAAATCACGCATGTATTGCCGTCCAGTCTTTGGGCCACTGTCGCGGTCGATCGTGGAATGTGCCAGTGCGGGCATCACCAGCTCGAACCTGGATCTTTTCCAGTTCGAGAGGTTGCAGAGACCGATATTTCCCATCGAAAGAGATACTGCATGGACCCCTGATGCCTAGAACGGCGTCCCCGAATGAAGACACAGACAGCGTCGGACAGCGTTCTGACACTAACCCAAAAGGAGACATGATATGACATTCAATGCATTGGTCGTAAGCAAAGATGAAGACACCGGCAAGACAAGCGCCGCCGTCACCCAGCTGGACGAAAGCGACCTGCCACAGGGTGAGGTAACTGTTGCGGTCGAGTATTCGACGGTCAACTACAAGGACGGCCTGTGCATAGGGCCAGGCGCTGGACTGGTGCGGAATTATCCGCATGTTCCAGGTATCGATTTTGCCGGCACAGTCGAGACGTCCAGCGATGGCGGGTACAAGGCGGGCGACAAAGTGGTTCTAACCGGCTGGCGCGTGGGTGAGGCGCACTGGGGCGGTTATTCACAAAAAGCACGGGTCAAGGCGGATTGGCTGGTGCCGCTGCCGGATGGTCTGGACACGCGGCGTGCGATGGCTGTTGGCACAGCGGGCTTTACCGCAATGCTCGCAATCATGGCACTAGAGGATGCGGGGCTGGTGCCCGGTGCTGATCCCGTGCTGGTTACTGGCGCCGCAGGCGGTGTCGGGAGCGTGGCGGTCGCAATACTCGCGCACCTGGGCTACAAAGTGGCCGCCGTGACAGGACGGCCCGAGACGGGCGATTACCTAAAAGATCTGGGTGCTACGCAGATCGTGCCACGCGAGGATCTGACCGAGTTAACCAAGAAGCCGCTAGAGGCCGAGCAATGGTCAGGCTGCGTCGATGCCGTGGCCGGTCCGATGTTGGGACGCGTGTTGAAGCAGATGAAGTATGGTTCGTCCGTCGCGGCGATCGGCCTTGCGGGGGGCGCGCCGATCGAAGGGGCGCTCATCACTCCGTTTATTCTGCGGGGGGTCAACCTTCTGGGCATCGATTCGGTCTTGCAGCCCTACGCGCGACGCGTCGAGGCTTGGAAGCGGATCGCATCCGATCTGCCGATGGAGAAGCTGGAGGCGATGGTGCATTCCGCGACTTTGGCAGATCTGCCAGAGCTGGGAAAAGGCATCCTGAAGGGTCAAGTGAAGGGCCGCGTCGTCATAGATGTGAACGCGTAAACCTTAAGAAAGTGTAACCAGTACGGACGGTTACGCACGCGCACCCGATTGAAATCGTTTGACTTTGCGAACGGTTTCGCCCATAGGTTGTGACATGCTGGAAGAGGTGAGTAAGCGGCCCCGGGGGTAATTCCCCGGTGGCCGCTTTTTTGTTTTGCGCGGGCGGTGGGGCAAACAACGCAATCGCATGAGGCAGTGATCACGAATGAGTTTGATAACACCCGAAGAGGGGCCTTCGGGCCTAAGCGCCACCGTCACGACGCTGGAACGTCAGCTGCGTGGCATGTGTGAGGATCTGGAGGCCCTGTCCGAGAAAGTGCGGGCAGAGAATTTTGACGACATCAAAAATCAGAGCCGCATTCTGGGAGATATCCGGCAATGGCTAAAAATGGCAATCGAAGCGGAGACACAACTTGAGCAACGCAAAAAGAAAGAACAAGGGATCGTCAATGGATACGCCCTCGACATGGACGCTGCACGGGATTCGATCGGGTGCCGTCTGGATCGCCTCAGAAGGGCCAGATGTCCGGGACGCTTTCCTAGATAGTCTAGACGAAGGAGAGGTGCTGGCGCTGCCGTATCTCTTTGAGTTCTGGGCGATGGACCATCAGCTGGCACCCGAGGGCGATTGGCGGTCTTGGGTCATTATGGGTGGGCGCGGCGCGGGCAAGACCCGCGCCGGGGCCGAGTGGGTCCGCACCCAAGTCGAGGGATCAACGCCTCTGGATCATGGTGAATGTCACCGCTTGGCCCTGATTGGTGAAACTGTGGCACAAGTTAGAGACGTTATGATTTTTGGAGAGAGCGGCATACTGGCCTGCTCGCCACCGGATCGGAGGCCCGTATGGCAGGCAAGCAAGGCGCGGCTGGTCTGGCCCAATGGGGCCATCGCCCAGGTGTTTTCGGCGCATGAACCAGAGAGCCTGCGCGGGCCGCAATTCGACGGTGCATGGGTCGATGAGATGGCCAAGTGGAAAAAGTCGCGCGAGACGTGGGATATGATGCAGTTTGCGCTGCGGCTGGGCGAGCGGCCGCGCGTTTGCGTCACGACGACGCCGCGCAATGTAGGGGTGCTAAAGGAACTGCTGAAGTTATCCTCGACCGTCGTGACCAGTGCGCCAACAGAGGCTAACAGGGCGTTTTTGGCTGATAGTTTTCTCGAGGAAGTGCGCACGCGCTATGCCGGAACACGGCTGGGGCGGCAGGAACTGGACGGCATATTGATAGAGGACGCTGAGGGCGCCCTATGGACAGCCGCTATGTTAGAGGCGATCCGCGTCGATGTAGCCCCAGAGATGGACCGGATCGTTGTGGCGGTCGACCCGCCTGTGTCAGGCGGCCCGAAGTCGGACGAGTGCGGAATTGTCGTGGTGGGCGCGGTAACACGCGGGCCAGTTCAGAACTGGCGGGCATATGTGCTAGCGGACGCATCAGTCAGCGCGGCGAGCCCGGCCAAGTGGGCAACGGCGGCTGTGCGTGCGATGCAGTCCTGGGGCGCCGACAAGCTGGTGGCCGAAGTCAATCAAGGAGGAGAAATGGTATCGGAAGTCATTCGGCAAATCGACCCTATGGTGCCTGTTCGAGCCGTTCATGCATCGCGCGGCAAGGTAGCGCGGGCAGAACCAGTGGCAGCGCTTTATGAGCAGGGGCGCGTGCATCATGTGCGCAGTCTGGGCGATCTAGGCGATCTAGGCGATCTAGGCGATCTGGAGGACCAGATGTGCGCCATGACTGTGCAAGGCTATGAGGGCAAAGGCAGTCCCGACCGCGTCGATGCGTTGGTCTGGGCATTGCACGAGCTGATGATTGAGCCGGCAGCCAAATGGCGACATCCGCGGGTGCGTGCAATTTGAAACAAAACTGGCTGACCCGAGGCACGAGCGCTCCGCGTTTAGCCCTTGTGAGGGTCGGCCCAAAGCGCCCAGAAGGCAAAGAGGGGCGACGCATCTGATCCCATCGCATGAAGAATTCCAGGTGAGTTGTAAAGCGTACCGCCTGTGCCTGGCTCGGACCAGTTATCGGCGCCTTGCATGAACCGGCCGGGGCTGAGAACGAGGTATGTCTCCTCCGGCGGGTGGCTGTGATCGGGGTAGCGGATCTTTGGCGCAATCAGCGATACACCGAGCCAGACATCAGTACGCCGCTCGTACCCGCCGGGACCGAATATCAAGGCATTGGCGTGGTTTTCGGCAAAGCCCGGCCCGGCATTTGTGCAATCACCTTTGCGGGGGCCCCATTTCAAGTTTGGCTCCAGCGACAGAAACGTCTGTACGAGTCGGGCCAATAGCGGATCGTCAAATTTCTGCGGGTCGGCACCTTGACCCAAATAGGTGCAGGTAGGCAGGCGCCCGCCGGGTGTATCTGAAACCATGCCGGGCGATTCGAGTGCTGCGAAGATGCGCGATAGCGACGCAGTAGCGTCTGGGTCACGAGCTTTGGCCAAGAAGGCCGTATGGGCCGCATCGAGGAAATCCTGAAGGGGTTGGGGTCGCATGATCGGGGCCTCCTTTGGATTTGATGTTAGCGGCGCGGCGCTGGGTTCTCCAGAAGCATTTGATTTTGGGGCCTGCAATACAGCGACCCTGAGCAGCGCACGGTCTGATTCAATTTTCTTAAACCTTTAAGGCAATGATGCCTTCAACAGCTGATGAAAGGCCTTGGCGCCTTTGGCGCCTAACGGCAGATGATCATGGACTTCTTTCGGCAAGGCGTGGCGCAGCCCGACGTAACAGGAGCCGGTGCGACTCAAACCGGAGCACCGGAGGCTAAAGCCAGTGCGGCGGGCCGCGTGATGGCCTGACATGGTGCGAACCGGGTGGCATGGAGCGCGCGGGATACCGGCACGCTAACGCGCCAAGGCTTTGCTGCCAATCCGGTGGGATTTCGCTGCGTCAAGATGATCGCGGAAGCGGCGGCGGCGCTGCCTTTGGTCCTACAGGATGCGGAGCAGCGGTATGCCGAGCATCCTATGCTGACGCTGATCCGCAGCCCGAACCCTGCGCAAGGCCGCGCGGAGCTGCTGGAATCGTTGTTCGGGCAGCTGCTGCTGACCGGAAATGCCTATGTCGAGGCCGTTAATGGCGCAGATGGCGCACCGCTAGAGCTACATGTGCTGCGCTCAGACCGGATGAGCGTGGTTCCGGGCGCAGATGGCTGGCCGGTGGCATATGAGTACGCCGTGAGCGGGCGCAAACATCGGTTTGACGTGAGCGGCGGGCATCCAGCAATTTGTCATATCAAAAGCTTTCATCCGCAGGACGATCATTATGGTCTGTCGCCGATGCAGGCGGCGGCGCAGGCGGTGGATGTGCATAACTCCGCGTCGCGTTGGTCCAAGGCGCTCCTCGATAATGCCGCGCGCCCGTCGGGTGCGATCGTGTATCGCGGTGCTGAGGGTCAGGGGACGCTAACCACGGACCAGTATCAGCGGCTAGTGGACGAGATGGAGAGCCATCATCAGGGCGCGCGCAATGCCGGGCGACCGATGCTGCTGGAGGGCGGTCTGGACTGGAAGCCAATGGGATTTTCGCCGTCAGACATGGAGTTTCAGAAGACAAAGGAGAGTGCAGCGCGCGAGATCGCGCTGGCGTTTGGAGTGCCACCCATGCTGCTGGGCGTACCCGGTGACGCTGCGTATGCGAATTATCAGGAGGCGAACCGAGCATTTTTCCGGCTGACTGTTTTGCCACTGGCAAGCCGCGTCGCGGCAAGCCTGTCAGACTGGCTGAGCGGGTATGAGGGCCCAAAACTCGAACTGAAACCAGATCTGGATCAGGTGCCTGCGCTGGCTGCAGAACGAGATGCGCAATGGGCACGGGTGGCCGATGCTGACTTCCTGACAAATTGCGAGAAGCGCAGTCTGCTCGGGCTGCCTGCCTTGCCTGAGCCGGGAGGCATGAATGAGTGAAGGGGAGCGCTATGGCTTTGAAGCGTTCGATTGTGCGCCCGCGCTACGGCTAGAGGCGAACGAGCGGGTTGCGGTGCTGAAGTTCCAAGCCATCGCCGAGCGGCAGAAAAAGCTGGAAGAGGCGATGGAACGGCTGGAGCGGCGGCTGTGGCTGGCGGTGTACGGCATGGCGGCGGCGATTATGGCGCAGGCATTTCAGCCGCTGATCGCGGCCCTGCCCTGAGGTTTAAAAGGATGAGGTTTATGGCAACGGATATGGGACTGGAGCGCAAGTTTGCCCGGTTCGATGCGGATCTGACACTCACAGATGGCGCAGGGATCGAGGGCTATGCCAGCTATTTTGGCGATACGGATCAGAGCGGCGACGTGGTGGTGGCAGGGGCCTATACCACGTCGTTGGCCCGGCTGAGCGCCGAGCGGCGGCAGGTCAAGATGCTGTGGCAGCATGACCCTGCGCAGCCTATCGGCGTCTGGGATGAGGTGCGCGAGGACAAGCGCGGTCTGTATGTGAAGGGCCGTCTGCTGGAGGCTGTGGGGCGCGGGCGCGAGGCGGCGGCGCTGATCGGCGCAGGCGCAATCGACGGGCTGAGCATCGGCTATAGGACCGTGCGCGCGACCAAAAATGACAAGGGCCAGCGGCTCTTGCAGGAACTGGAGCTGTGGGAGGTGTCTCTGGTGACGTTCCCCATGCTTCCCAATGCGCGGGTGACGGCGAAGCACGATGCCCTGGCTGGCGGCGATTTAAGCGAGCTAGCGGCGATCTTTACAGACGCGCACCGGGAATTGGCGCGCAAGTAGGGCCAAGACGAACAACTAGCAAAAGGAACGGGTAATGAGTGAAACCGGAATTTCCGGGGCCGGGAAAGATGTGCCCGATGGGCACACGCCGGCGGCCGAGGTGAAGTCCGCCGTGGTGGGCTTTGTTCAAGAATTGAAGGGCTTTCAGTCCGACATCGAAGAGCGACTGCAACAACAAGAAGAGAAAATGAACATGTTCGAACGTAAATCCTTTGTCCCTGCGCGTCCTGTTCTGGCAGGCAGCAATGATGGCCCTGCCACGCACCAAAAGGCGTTCAACGCCTATCTGCGTTCCGGCGACGATGACGGCCTGCGCAGTCCGGAGTTGGAGGGCAAGGCGCTGGGCACGACCATCGCGGGTGATGGCGGTTATCTGGTCGATCCGCAGACGGCCAGCGCGATCAAGTCGACACTGAGCGCGACGGCCTCAATCCGCGCGATTGCCAATGTCGTGGCAGTCGAGGCGACCAGCTTTGACGTGCTGATCGATCATGGCGATGTAGGCCATGGCTGGGCGACCGAGGCAGTTGGCGTGAGCGAGACGGCGACGCCCGGCATTGACCGCATCACCATCCCGCTGCACGAACTAAGCGCGCTGCCGAAAGCATCGCAGCGGCTGCTGGATGATAGCGCTTTCGACATTGAGGGCTGGTTGGCCGGGCGTATCGCCGACAAGTTTGCGCGTGCCGAGGCGGCCGCGTTCATCGCAGGCGACGGTGTGGACAAGCCAACAGGCTTTCTGACCAAGCCTGCGGTCGACAATGATGTCTGGGGCTGGGGCAATCTGGGCTATGTCCCGACCGGCGCGGACGGCAATTTTGAGGATGCCGATGCGGTGATCGATCTGGTCTATGCGCTGGGCGCCGAATACCGCGCCAATGCCAGCTTTGTCATGAACTCCAAGACCGCGGGCGCATTGCGCAAGATGAAGGATGCCGATGGCCGCTTCCTGTGGTCCGACGGTCTGGCGGCGGGTGAGCCTGCACGCCTGTTAGGGTATGCTGTGCTGATCGCCGAGGACATGCCGGACATGGCCAGCGGCTCCATGTCGGTCGCGTTCGGTGATTTTGGCGCGGGCTATACTGTGGCCGAGCGACCCGATCTGCGCGTGTTGCGCGACCCCTTCAGCGCCAAGCCACACGTTTTGTTCTACGCGACCAAGCGCGTGGGTGGCGATGTCAGCGACTATGCGGCGATCAAGCTGCTGAAATTCGCGACCTCCTAACCGGGGCGCGGATCGGGCGGGGGTATCTGCCCTCGCCCGTGGCGCGCGCCGCCACTAATTTAATGCGTTGTCCAGCTGCTCCCCTCCGTCCGAGCAACGCGAGGCTGCGCGCGCCTGAACCACCCGAAAGATCCGGGGACTATCGGAGTTATTCCATGATGTTGATCGAAGAAACAGCGGTGCCCGAAGCCGCCCTGCCGATAGCGCAGCTCAAGGCGCATCTGCGGCTGGGAACGGGCTTTTCGGACGATGATGTGCAAGGCCCAGTTTTAGAGAGCTTCTTGCGGGCGGCGATCGCGTCGATTGAGGTGCGGACCGGCAAGGTGCTGATTGAGAGGATATTTTCCTGGGAGCTGATGGCGTGGCGCACGGAATGCGGTCAGGCTCTGCCAGTGGCGCCGGTGTTGGCCATCGAGGATGTCATTCTGCGACATACGTCCGGCAGCGAGGAAGTGGCAAGCCCGGCGCATTACCGACTGGAGAAGGACACCCACCGCCCCCGTTTGGTACCGGTGGCGAGCATGCTACCAGCCATACCGTCGGCCGGTGCGGTGATCGTGCGGTTTCGCGCAGGGTTTGGGGCCGCGTGGGGTGATCTGCCTGCAGATCTGGGCCAGGCGGTGCTGCTGCTGGCGGCCCATTACTATGAGTACCGTGCCGATACGGCGCTGGGCGGAGGCTGCATGCCGTTTGGTGTGACCAGCCTAATCGAGCGCTATCGCACGGTGCGCCTGCTGGGCGGAGGGGCTGCGATATGAAGCGTGTGACCCTCAACCGACAACTGGTGCTGGAGACGCCGGATCGCACGCCTGACGGCGCAGGCGGCTACGGCGAGACATGGCAACAGGTGGGCACGCTATGGGCGGAGATCATCGCGCGAGCGGGGCGCGAGGTGACAGACGGGACGGCGCAGCTGTCTAGCACAGCCTATAAAATCACGGTCAGAGCAGCGCCCTATGGTGCGCCCTCGCGCCCAAAGCCCGAACAGCGGCTGCGCGATGGCAGCCGCATATTCAGGATCGAGGCTGTGACAGATCGCGACCCAATGGGCCGCTACCTGACCTGCTATGCGCAAGAGGAGGTGGCGGTATGAGCTATGGCGGATCAGCGGCGCTGCAGACCGCAGTCTACGGGCAACTCATCGGGAATGCGGAACTGTCAGCGCTGGTTGGCGGGGCGATCTATGACGCGCCTCCGGCGGGTGCCTTACCGCCTCTTTACGTAACGCTGGGGCCAGAGGATGTGCACGACCGGTCGGATGGCACAGCAGGCGGGGCCTGGCACCGCTTCACCGTGTCAGTGATCAGCGACGCTGCTGGGTTTGCGGCGGCCAAACAGGTGGCAGCGGCGGTCAGCGACGCGCTGACGGATGCGGAGTTGCCCCTGGATCGCGGCCATCTAGCGGCGCTGAATTTCTACCGGGCGCGAGCGAGGCGCAGCGAACAACTGCGCCGGATCGACCTGACATTTCGCGCGCGGGTCGACGACACGGTTTAACCCCTTCAATCGGAGACGAAACACATGGCAGTTCAAAATGGCAAAGACCTTCTGATCAAGGTCGATCTGACGGGTGACGGCAATTTCGAGACCGTGGCGGGCCTACGTGCGACACGCATCAGCTTTAACGCTGAAAGCGTGGATGTCACCAGCCTGGAGAGTGCCGGCGGCTGGCGTGAATTGCTGGCAGGTGCCGGCGTTAAATCAGCGGTTATCAGCGGATCAGGCATTTTTCGTGATGCGGATTCAGACGAGCGGACGCGGCAAATCTTCTTTGACGGGGAAACGCCAGATTTTCAGGTGGTGATCCCCGATTTTGGGATCATCGATGGGCCGTTTCAGGTCACGTCGATAGAATATGCCGGCACGCATGACGGCGAGGCGACCTATGAGCTGTCGATGGCAAGCGCGGGTCGCATGATCTTTACGGCAATCTGAGATGGCAAACCCTTGGGCAGGTGAAGTGGCGGTGGTCATCGATGGCGAGCGGTGCGTGCTAAAGTTGACTTTGGGCGCTTTGGCCGAACTGGAGGCAGGGCTGGCGGTGGGATCACTGGTCGATCTGGTCGAGCGGTTCGAAGCGGGCGGGTTTTCGACCCGCGACGTGCTGGCGTTGATTGTTGCTGGGCTGCGGGGCGGCGGCTGGCAAGGCACCGCAGCTGACCTGATCGCAGCCGAAATAGAAGGCGGGCCGCTGGCGGCGGCGCGCGCGGCAGCGGAGTTGCTGGCGCGCGCTTTCATGCTGCCCGAGGCGCAATGAACGGGTTCGACTGGCCAGGGCTGATGCAGGCGGGCCTGCGCGGTTTGGGGTTGAAGCCTACCGAATTCTGGGCGCTGACGCCTGCCGAGTTGCGGCTGATGCTGGGCGAAGCGCAGGGCAGTGCGCCGTTGGTGCGGGACCGATTGGATGCGCTGATGCAGGCGTATCCCGATACCTGAGGAGTTAATGATGAGTGAGCAGGAAAACATGACCGCGCTGGATGCGCAGATTGAGGCGCTGGACGGCTCGCTTGGGGCAGCCACGGATATGGCGGCGGCGTTCAACGCCGAACTGGACAGGGTACGCGGCACATTCGAGAAGACCGGCTACGACGTGGCAACGCTGGACCGGGGGATGAGCCGCGGATTACGCCGCGCGATCAAAGGCGCGGTGGTGGATGGCGATAGTCTGTCGTCGTCGCTGCGCACGTTGGCGGATTCATTGATCAACACGGCGTTCAACGGCGCCGTAAAGCCAGTGACAGATCATGTAAGCGGCCTGCTGGCCAACAGTGTTGGCAGTCTGGTTGGCGGGTTGATGCCGTTTGCCAATGGGGCAAGCTTTGCCCAAGGGCGCGTACAGCCGTTTGCCAGTGGCGGCATCGTGAGTGGGCCAGTGACCTTCCCCATGCGGGGCGGCACTGGCTTGATGGGTGAGGCAGGGCCGGAGGCGATCATGCCACTGGCGCGCGGCGCGGACGGCAAGCTGGGTGTGCGCAGCGGTGGCGGTGGCGGAAACGTGAGCGTGGTGATGAACATCTCGACGCCGGACGCCGAGGGCTTTCGCCGCAGCCAGGGCCAGATCGCCGCGCAGATGAGCCGTGCCTTGGGGCGCGGCCAGCGCAATCGGTAAGGGAGAAGTATCATGGTCTTTCACGAAGTGAGATTTCCGGCAAACCTGAGCTTTGGCTCACTTGGCGGGCCAGAGCGGCAGACGGATGTTGTGGCGCTGGCCAACGGGTTTGAAGAGCGTAATACGCCGTGGCAACATTCGCGGCGGCGGTATGATGCGGGCGTTGCCATGCGAGGCCTCGATGACATCGAGGCGCTGATCGCGTTTTTTGAGGCACGGCGCGGGCAGATCCACGGCTTTCGCTGGAAGGACTGGTCTGACTACAAATCAAGCGGTGCGCTGCTGGCACCCAGCTATGACGACCAGCTGATTGCGTTCGGCGACGACCTGACGCCGACCTTTCAACTGATCAAGACATATAGGTCGGGCGAGCATACCTATGCACGGCCCATCACCAAGCCTGTGCGCGGATCGGTGCGCATTGGGCTGGGCGGGGACGAGCAGCAGGAGGGTGTCCATTACGATGTGAATAGCGCGACCGGCGCGGTGACGTTCAAGCATCCACCCAACGGGGGCAACCGCATCACGGCGGGCTATGAGTTTGACGTGCCGGTACGGTTCGACACAAACCGGATCATGGTCAGCATCGCCAGTTTTCAGGCGGGCGAGGTGCCGGACGTGCCAGTGGTGGAGATACGCGTATGAGTGGGCTGAATGCGGTACTGCACGCGCATTTACAGACGGGTGTGACCACGACATGCCGTGCCTGGGCACTGAAGCGGACAGACGGCACAATCATGGGCTTTACCGACCATGACGGTCCGCTGAGTTTCGACGGGATCGCGTTTCGCGCCGATGCTGGGCTAAGCGCGCTGGCGATCCAGCAGACAACTGGCCTGTCTGTGGACAATACCGAAGCGCTGGGCGCGCTAAGCGATGGGTCGATCCGCGAGGAGGATATCGAGGCGGGCCGCTATGACGGGGCCGAGATCCGCGCATGGCTGGTCAATTGGCAGGACGTGGCACAGCGGCATCTGCAGTTTCGCGGAACAATCGGCGAGTTGCGCCGGTCAGGCGGAGTGTTCGAGGCGGAACTGCGCGGGTTGACCGAAGCGCTGAACAGGCCGCTGGGGCGGGTGTATCAAAAGCCATGTTCGGCGGTGCTGGGCGACGCCAGCTGCCGCTTTGACGTGGGTACGCTGGGCTACTCCAAAGACTTGACGGCAGCAGAGATCATCGAAAGGCGCGCTTTTCGATTTGCCGCATTCGGTGGCTTCGAAGATGGCTGGTTTAAGCATGGTCGCCTGGTCGTGAAGAGCGGCGCGGCGGGCGGCTTGAGTGGGCTGGTGAAGCGCGATCATCTGGACGGCGAAATGCGCGTTATTGAGCTATGGCATCCGCTGCGGGCGGATGTGCGCGTGGGTGATCTGCTGCGGCTAGTTGCGGGATGTGACAAGCGCGCGGTGACGTGTCGGCTCAAGTTTCAGAACTTCTATAACTTTCAGGGGTTTCCTGACGTGCCGGGCGATGACTGGTCGATTTCAGATCCATCCCGGTCAAGCAGTCTGGATGGGGGCAGCAGGCGATGACCCTTTTGTATCACGAGCGTATCACGAACGCCGCGCGCGGCTGGATCGGGACACCCTATCTGCATCAGGCATCGTGCAAGGGAGGCGGGACTGACTGTCTGGGCCTCTTGCGCGGTGTTTGGCGCGAGGTGCTGGGGCGCGAGCCAGAAGTACCGCCCGCCTATTCGGTTGACTGGTCAGAGCCCGCACGCATCGAGGCGCTGTGGCAAGCCGCGGCGCGGCATCTGGTACCCAAGGATCTGGCTGATGAGGCCCCTGGCGACGTGCTGCTGTTTCGGATGCGAGATGGCGCGGTGGCCAAGCATCTGGGCATTGCCGGGCGCGCCAGGAGTGATGCGTCCTTCATTCATGCCTATTCGGGTCATGCGGTGGTCGAGAGCCCGCTGAGCCTGCCGTGGCGGCGCCGGATAGTGGCGCGTTTCACCTTTCCTGAGGAGCTGATCTGATGGCGACTATTCTACTTTCTGCTGCGGGTGCAGCCATTGGCGGATCGGTGGGCGGCACTGCGCTGGGCCTGTCGATGGCGGCTGCCGGGCGCTTTGCCGGGGGCATCATCGGACGCTCCATCGATCAGCGCTTGATGGGCCAAGGCTCGGACGTGGTCGAGAGTGGACGCGCCGGCCGACTGCGTCTGACGGGATCAGGTGAGGGCGATGCCATCGCGCAGATCTATGGCCGGATGCGGGTGGCGGGCCAGATCATTTGGGCCACTGAATTTCGTGAGGAAACGTCTATCTCAGGAGGTGGCGGAAAGGGCGCGCCGAGCGGGCCAAAGGTGCGGCAGTTCAGCTATTCGGTCAGTGTAGCGCTAGCGCTGTGCGAAGGTGAGATTAGCCATGTCGGCCGCATTTGGGCCGACGGCACCGAGATCGCGCGCGAGGATCTAGTGATGCGCGTCTATGGCGGCACACTAGACCAGCTGCCCGACCCGCGTATCGAGGCGGTCGAGGGAACGGGCACTGTACCAGCCTATCGAGGAACCGCCTATGTCGTGATAGAGGATCTGGATCTGGGGCCTTACGGCAACCGGGTGCCCCAGTTCACATTCGAAGTGACGCGACCCTCGCAGAGCAGTGAACCGGGCAGTGAGTTGGATCCAACACGCAGCGTGCGCGCGGTCGCACTGCTACCGGGTAGCGGCGAGTATGTATTAGCAACCACGCCTGTAACGATGGACTACGGGGTCGGCGCATCGGCGTTGGCGAATGTGAACACACCATCGGGCAAGACGGATTTTGCCACCTCGCTGGATGCGCTATCAGGCGAGTTGCCGGGATGCCGCAGCACGTCGCTAGTGGTCAGCTGGTTCGGCGACGACCTGCGCTGTGGCAGTTGCAGCTTGAGGCCCAAGGTCGAGCAACAGCAGTATGATGCACGCAACATGCCGTGGACGGTGGCGGGGTTGACGCGGCAAAGCGCGTTGCCGGTGCCACAGACGGAAAATGGAAACCCGATCTATGGGGGCACACCGACCGATACGTCAGTGATTGAGGCAATTGCGGCGCTAAAGGACGCAGGGCAGGACGTGCTGTTCTACCCGTTCATCCTTATGGATCAGATGACAGGCAACACGTTACCGGACCCCTACAGCGATGCCGAGAGCCAGCCGCCGCTGCCGTGGCGCGGGCGCATCACGCTGGACGAGGCTCCGGGGCGCGATGGCAATGCAGACCAATCAGGCGAGGCCGATGCTGATGTTGCCGCATTCTTTGGCACGGCAAGCGCTGCTGATTTTAGCATCGAAGCCAGCAAGCCAGAGGCCGAGGCACCGATCAGTGGTCTGCGGCGGAACGAATATTTTGACCTGCTGAAGCAGGCCACGCCCGAAGCACGCAGCCCCGTGATTTATGATGGCCCGAATGAGTGGAGCTATCGGCGGTTTATTTTGCATAACGCGGCTCTTTGTGTCGTTGCGGGCGGTGTTGAGAGTTTCTGCATAGGGTCGGAAATGCGCGGCTTGACGCAAATTCGCGGCGCAAGCGGCTTTCCTGCAGTCGCCGCGCTTGTCGATTTGGCGGCGGAGGTGCGCGCACTGTTGGGACCAGACGTCCAGATTGGTTATGCGGCAGACTGGTCGGAGTATTTTGGATATCAGCCGCAGGATGGCACCGGCGACCGTTACTTTCACCGCGACCCGCTGTGGGCTGACGCGAATATCGATTTCATCGGGATCGACAATTACATGCCGTTGTCAGACTGGCGCGATGGGCAGGATCATGCGGATGCCCACTGGGGCTCAATCTATGATCTGGAGTATCTCAAGGCCAATGTAGAGGGCGGTGAGGGCTATGACTGGTTCTATCACTCCCCGGAGGCATCTGAGGCCCAGATCCGCACACACATCACGGATGAGGCGTATGGCGAGCCTTGGGTTTGGCGATACAAAGATATTCGTGGCTGGTGGGACAATACACATCATGACCGGGTGGACGGGGTGCGTGCCGCGCAGCCTAGCGCTTGGGTGCCGGGATCGAAGCCTATCCGCTTCACCGAAATTGGCTGCGCGGCAGTCGACAAGGGGACGAACCAGCCCAATAAGTTCGTCGATCCGAAATCCTCCGAGTCGGCGCTGCCACGGTTTTCGGACGGGCGACGCGACGATCTGATTCAGCGCCAGTATCTACGCGCGTTGCGGGACTACTGGACTGATCCGGCGCATAATCCCGTATCCGACACATATGGCGCGCCTATGATAGATATGGAGCGGGCGTATGTGTGGGCATGGGATGCCCGGCCGTTTCCATTTTTTCCGAACAATCGCGCGCTGTGGGACGATGGCGCGAACCATGCGCGCGGGCACTGGATTACCGGGCGCACGTCTGCGCGTTCGCTGGCGTCTGTGGTGCAGGAGATAACGGCCCGCGCCGGCCTGCGGCATATCGATACGTCGCAGCTGTTTGGCTATGTCAGTGGCTATTCGGTGGAGCAGGTGGGTGAGGCACGGTCCATGCTTCAGCCCCTGATGCTGCGCTATGGATTTGATGCAATCGAGCGGGACGGCGTGCTGATGTTTCGGATGCGCGATGGGCTGGCGGATGCGTGTATCGGTATGGACCATCTGGTCCGCGACTCGGAAAGCGGAACGCGGCTGGAGGAAACGCGCGGCGGTGCTGCCGAGATTGCCGGGCGCGTTCGCCTTCGCTTCATCGAGGCAGATGGCGACTTCGAGGTGATCGCAGAAGAGGCAGTCCTGCCCGACGATGCGACACATAGCGTCTCGACCTCCGAAGTGCCGCTGGCGATGACGCGGGCCGAGGGGCGGGCTGTGGCCGAGCGGTGGCTGTCAGAGGCGCGCGTCTCCATCGACATGGTGCGCCTGACCTTGCCGCCTTCCCAGCTGGCCTTAGGGGCCGGTGATGTGATCGGATTGGGCGAGGCGGGGGGGCAATGGACTGTTCCGGATTGACCGGGTCGAGCAAATGGGCGGCGCACAGCGCATCGAAGGCGTTCGGATTGAACCGGAAAGCTACCGACCGATTGATATCGCCGAAACGCCCCCCAACGTGCGCCCTTTTGTGCCACCTGTGCCAGTGATGCCATTGTTTTTAGACCTGCCACTGATTTCCGGCGAGGAGGTGCCAAATACACCGCACCTGGCGGTCACGGCGCGGCCATGGCCTGGGCCTGGGCCTGTTGCGCTTTACACGGCTGCAAACGATGCAAATTATAAGCTTAGCCATAGAATAGAAGTCCGCGCTGGCGTCGGGGTGCTGGAAACAGCCCTGATGCCCGCTGAGGCCGGGCTGATCGATAGGAGCGATGGCCTGACCGTCAGGATGCTGACTGGGCGGCTAGAGAGCGTGGATGACGATGCATTGCTATCAGGCGCGAATCTGTGTGCGATTGGTGACGGAACACCAGACGGTTGGGAGTTGGTCCAGTTCCGCGATGCGGTGCTGATGGACAGCGATACCTATATTCTGAGCTACCGCCTGCCCGGGCAGCTTGGAACAGAGAAAGCAGGCTCAGACGGTTGGCCCAAAGGAACGTTTCTAGTGATGCTAGATGGCATTCCCGGCCAAATAAAGCTGCCGGATGCGCTGCGGCGCAGGGCGCAACATTACCGGATCGGGCCAGTTGGGCGACCTGTAGACGATCCGTCTTACCAACATGCTGTTATCGCCTTCGAGGGAGTCGGCCTACGACCCTACAGTCCGGTGCATCTCCGCGCCACAAGTGCAGCAGGCGGAGCGACGGACATCAAATGGATACGCCGAACGCGGATAGATGGTGATCAGTGGGACACCCCCGAGATACCGCTGGGCGAAGAGGCCGAGAGCTATCTGCTACGAATCGTGCGGGATGGGGCCGTGCTCCGAGAGGTCGTATTGAGTGAGGCTTTCTGGCGTTATGGCACAGACTTGAAAGTGGTGGATGGGGCGATCAAACCCTTTGAAGTGCATGTCGCACAAGTATCTGCAAAGTTCGGTCCGGGCGTGTTCACGAAGGTGAGCGTCATATCGTAAGCGTGGGGGACGGATCCAACCTGGTGATGCCCCTCATCACGGCTTTGCATTTTGCCAATCAAACTTAAGTGGTATAAAAGGCGGTGAAATAGGAGCGCCCTTATGGAAAATCCGCACGCAAAGCTGACCGAATGCGATCCGGTCTGGCACCAGCTTAGAGCCGAAGCTCAGGATGCCATCAACGATGAGCCCCTGATGGGCGGGCTGATCCACTCAAGCATCCTGCACCATAAAACGCTGGAATCTGCGTTAGCCTATCGAACCTCGATGAAGCTGGCATCTAACGAGATGCCAGAGCAGATTTTGCGGGAGATATGCGATTGGGCCTATCGCGGTGATCCAGATATTGGGATTGCGGCGCGGGCCGATATCGTTGCGGTCTATGATCGCGATCCGGCCTGCGACCGGTACATTTTGCCGCTTTTGTTCTTTAAAGGGTTTCAGGCGATCCAAGCCTACCGCATCGCGCATTGGCTGTGGAGTGAGGGCCGGCGCGACATGGCCCGCTTCTTCCAGATGCGAGTGTCGGAAGTGTTTGGCGTGGATATCCATCCTGCTGCCAAGATCGGCAAGGGGATCATGATCGACCATGCCCACAGCATTGTTATTGGCGAAACTGCAGTGGTGGGCGACAATGTATCGATGCTGCACTCCGTTACGCTGGGCGGCACCGGTAAAGAAGAAGAGGACCGGCATCCCAAGATTGCAGATGGCGTTCTGATTGGCGCCGGAGCCAAGGTGCTGGGCAATATCAAGATTGGCCGTTGTAGCCGCATCGCCGCTGGTTCTGTCGTGCTGGAAGAAGTGCCACCGTGCAAGACTGTCGCCGGCGTTCCAGCCCGCATCGTTGGCGAGGCTGGTTGCGATCAACCGTCGGTCCGGATGGACCAACTATTAGGCGTCCGTTAAAATGCGCCGGGTCTTTGCAGGCGGTGGTTTAGTCCGAAACATACTTAAGCGCTTTGGGTTTAATTTGCGGTACGGCTTACTCCTAAGGAGCGTAGCTTCTATCAATGTAGTGGGCCTTTCAAAATAAATTGGTGATTCAAGTTTATCCTGAACCGCTTTGGCGTGGGCGCTCAACACCGCTGAACGTTCAATCGGCCTGTAAATGACATCACAAAAAAAGCGCGCCATCATGGCGCGCTTTTTTGGTTTCAAGTGTCCCATCATACCGGTGCTTCATTGGGAGGTCAGGCCAGCATCATCATTGGATTTTCCAGATTTTCCACAATATGCTTGAGCAATTCGGCACCCAGCGTACCATCGATCACCCTGTGGTCGACGCTGAGTGTTACGGACATGACCGTCGCGATGGCCAACTCACCATCTTTGCCGACGACCGGCTTTTTGACGCCCGCACCCACGGCGAGTATCGCACCATGAGGCGGGTTGATAACCGCGTCAAAATTATCGATGCCAAACATACCAAGGTTAGAGATGGCAAAGCTACCGCCCTGATACTCGTGAGGGGCCAACTTGCGGTCACGAGCCCGGCCTGCCAGATCCTTCATCTCGGCAGACAGAGATGACAGCGACTTCATATCGGCATCCTTTAGCACGGGCGTAAACAGCCCACCGTCGATGGCAACGGCAACGGCCACATCCGACGGCTTGAGTTGCAGCACTCGATCACCAGCCCAAACGGCATTTGCGGCCGGAACCGATTGAAGCGCCAGCGCACAAGCCTTGATGATAAAGTCGTTGACGCTCAGCTTTACGCCACGCGCCTCAAGCTGCTTGTTCAGGTCGCCGCGGAATTTCAGCAATGCATCCAAGCGGATATCACGGCGCAGGTAGAAATGCGGCACGGTCTGCTTAGCCTCGGTCAGGCGGGCGGCAATGGTTTTGCGCATTCCGTCCAGCTTGACCTCAGTATATTCGCGGCCCTCGTAGATCTTGGCGACGGCATCAGCCGACTGGCCGACAGGCGCAGGCTTGGTCGCTGGGGGAGCGCCGACAGCATCCACTTTGGCAACTTCTGCCTTTTTCGTGGGCTGAACACCGGCATTCTCGACATCGGCCTTGACAATGCGGCCATGGGGACCCGATCCGCTCATCTGGCTGAGGTCCAGCCCTTTGTCCGCTGCAATCCGGCGCGCAAGAGGCGACGCAAAGATTCGCTCACCGTCGGCGCTTTTGGGCGCCGGAGGCGCTTCAGCGACCTCGGTTGGGGCTGCGTCTTCCACGTCAGGCTTTGGCGCAGACTCTTTCGCCCCATCCTTCACGGACGGGGGCGTGCCACCAGACGCCTTGATATCATCCACGCTTTCGCCTTCTTCGAGAATGATTGCGATGGCGGTGTTCACCTTCACGCCTTCGGTCCCGGCCTCGATCAGAATCTTGCCAATCGTGCCTTCATCGACTGCTTCGAATTCCATCGTGGCCTTGTCCGTCTCGATCTCGGCCAGCAAGTCGCCAGACGACACGATGTCGCCCTCCTTGACCAACCACTTCGTCAGTGTGCCCTCCTCCATCGTCGGGGAAAGCGCGGGCATCAGAATTTCTGTCGGCATCGCTATCTCTCCTTACCGGTAGGTCACTTTATACACCGCGTCCAAGACCTCTTTGGTCGAGGTCAGGGCCAGCTTTTCGAGGTTTGCGGCGTAGGGCATTGGCACGTCTTTGCCGAGGCAATTGATGACGGGTGCATCGAGGTAATCGAACGCACGCTCCATAATGACAGCCGATAGGTGGTTGCCGATGGACGCCACTGGATAACCCTCTTCGACAGTCACACAGCGATTGGTTTTCATCACCGATGCGATGACCGTATCATAATCGATGGGGCGCAGTGTCCGCAGATCAACGACCTCGGCGGAGATCCCCTCCTCAGCAAGTTTCTCGGCAGCCTCCATCGCATAGGTCATGCCAATGCCAAAGCTGACTATGGTAACATCAGTGCCTTCTCGCCAGATGCGCGCCTTGCCGAACGGGACGGTGTAGTCATCCATGATTGGCACGTCGAAGGACTTGCCGTAAAGGATCTCGTTCTCGAGGAAGACAACTGGGTTTGGATCACGAATAGCGGATTTAAGTAGGCCCTTGGCGTCGGACGCCGAATAGGGCTGCACCACTTTGAGACCCGGAATATGCGCATACCATGCCGCATAATCCTGCGAATGCTGCGCGCCCACGCGCGCCGCCGCACCATTGGGGCCACGAAACACGATGGAACAGCCCATCTGGCCACCCGACATATAGAGGGTCTTGGCCGCCGAATTCAGGATCTGGTCGATCGCCTGCATAGCAAAGTTCCACGTCATGAATTCGACAATGGGGCGCAGGCCACCAAAAGCCGCACCGACACCGATCCCGGCAAAACCATGCTCGGTGATCGGCGTGTCGATCACGCGCTTTTCACCAAATTCCTGCAATAGGTTCTGGGTAATCTTGTAGGCGCCCTGATACTCGGCCACCTCCTCGCCCATGATAAAGACGTCATCGTCACGGCGCATTTCCTCGGCCATCGCCTCGTTCAATGCCTCGCGCACTGTCTGTTTTTTCGTCTCGGTGCCTTCCGGCCAGTCGGGGCTGGTGTCGGGCTTGGGCGCTTTGGCTTGAGCCGGAACAGCCTTCGGCGCATCTGACTTAGGCTCAGGTTTGGCGTCCGCCTTTGGCTTTTCAAGGGCCTTGGCATCGCCGATATCATCAGCGCTTTCGCCCTCTTCCAACATCACGGCAATGGCGGTGTTCACCTTCACGCCTTCGGTCCCAGCCTCGATCAGGATCTTGCCAATCGTACCTTCGTCGACGGCCTCGAACTCCATCGTGGCCTTATCTGTTTCGATCTCGGCTAGAATATCGCCAGATGCAACTGTGTCGCCCTCCTTGACCAACCACTTGGAGAGGGTGCCCTCTTCCATCGTGGGGCTGAGGGCGGGCATCAAAATTTCTATCGGCATGTGCGTGGCTCCTCAGGCTTTTTGCGGGACAGTGTCGGCGTAGACGTCTGTCCACAACTCGGCGGGGTCCGGCTCGGGGCTATCCTTGGCAAATTCGGCCGAGGCGTTGACGACCTTCTTAATCTCCTTGTCGATGGATTTCAGATCGTCCTCGGTCGCGTGCTTGCCGGTCAGCAGAAGGTCGCGGACATGCTCAATGCAGTCCTTTTCGTCACGCATCTTGTTCACCTCATCACGGGTCCGGTATTTTGCCGGATCCGACATCGAGTGGCCACGATAGCGGTACGTCTTTATCTCAAGGATGTACGGCCCCTTGCCTGAACGGCAATGCGCCACGGCCTTTTCGCCCGCTTCCTTGACGGCCAGCACGTCCATTCCATCGACTGCCTCGCCGGGGATGCCGAATGCCTCGCCCCGCTTGTATAACTCAGGCGAGGAGGTGGATCGCTTTTGCGCCGTCCCCATTGCGTAATGGTTATTCTCGATGACAAAGATGACGGGCAGATCCCACAGCTTTGCCATGTTAAAAGTCTCATAAACCTGGCCCTGATTCGCTGCGCCGTCCCCAAAATAGGTGAACGTCACGCGGTCATTGCCGCGATACTTATCCGAAAACGCGAGGCCCGCACCCAGCGGCACATTCGCACCAACGATGCCGTGACCGCCGTAGAAATGTTTTTCTTTAGAAAACATGTGCATCGAGCCGCCCTTGCCACGGCTATAGCCATCTTGGCGGCCCGCCAGCTCGGCCATGACGCCGTTCGGATCCATGCCACAGGCCAACATGTGGCCGTGGTCACGGTAGGTGGTGATGCGCTTGTCGCCTTCTTCGGCGGCCGCTTCGAGGCCAACAACAACGGCCTCTTGCCCAATATAAAGGTGGCAAAACCCGCCGATCAGGCCCATGCCGTATAGCTGGCCGGCCTTTTCCTCGAATCGCCGGATCAGCAGCATGTCGTGGTAATACGTTTTCAGCTCGTCCGCCGAAGCGTTTGATTTGCTTGCTTTCTTCTGGGCAGCCATTGGCAAGTGTCCCCTTGGTTGGCACATGTTAGATAAATAGTTTAGCGTTAAACTATCCACGGCACAAACAGTTGCGCGCTTCGCTACATGATATGCGCTGCGCCCCCGCAGGAGCAAGCAGCCTTAGCGGATGACGATTTCGTCGCCGCGCAGCAGGCCGATGACGGCGCGCGCCTGCTCGTCCAGCAGGTCCAAATCAAGGTAGGTATCCGACAAACGGAGCGTCAGGTTCTCCATCAATGCGACCTCAGCGTTCAGCAGGTCCAGCTGGACCTGTAGCTCGCTCGCCTCGGCCTCGATCTCGGCGCGACTGAACAGGCCAAAGTCACCCTGCACCGCCGCAAACGTGAAATACGTGCCCAGCGCGAACGCAACGGCAAAATAGACGAACACGCCCACGGGGAGTTTTTTGTGATGGGTCACTGATCTTGCCTCGATGATGTGCCTCTAAACGGGCAGTTTGAGTATCTTGTCATATTTGCCGCACCTATGGAATCCCATTTCGCGGAAGCTGGGCAATGGCGTTGTGGGCGTTGCAATCTTGCGCGCACGCCGCCTAGATAGCTCTCGCTAGAGGAGAGTAGTCAATGCCAGAAACGCGCCAGAACGCGCCCAGCGGTCCCCATATCGAGACCGACACCCACGGCGTAATGAACCAGCCCGCATCGCGCGGTGATCTGGACCTGTGGGAGGCGGATCCGGCGCTCCAAGATCACGCGCTCGACACGGACCGAGATCACCTCGCGCTGTATGGCCGCAAGATGGGCCGCGCTGCTATGCGCGAGGCTGGAATGGACGCGAACCGCCATGTCCCAGAGACACGCCCTTTCGATGCAGGAGGCCGACGACTGGACGAGGTGGCGTATCACCCGGCCTATCACACTCTGATGCAGGCGGGGCTTGGCGCCGGATACGCATCATTGCCGTGGGAGGGCGTGGACGGTGGCCACGCGACCCACGCCGCAATGGTGTATATGACCACGCAAGTAGAGCCGGGGGTCTGCTGCCCCATGACGATGACCTATGCTGCCGTCCCGGCGCTGCGCGCATCCGGCGCTCTGTTCGACACATGGGTGCCCAAGCTGACGGCGCGCCTGCATGACCCCGCGACAAAGCCTTTGTTACAAAAAGCCTCAGCGACCATGGGCATGGCACTGACCGAAAAACAGGGCGGATCGGACCTGAGCTGCACGTCAACCCGCGCGGTGCGCAATGGCGATGCCTACCGCCTGCGCGGCCATAAATGGTTCTGCTCGGCCCCCATGTCGGACGGGCTAGTGACTCTCGCGCAGACAGACGGCGGCCTGACCGCATTTCTGGTGCCACGCTGGCTGGAGGGCACGCGCAACGCGGTTCATATCCAGCGGCTCAAGGAGACGCTGGGCAACCGCTCAAACGCGCTGGCCGAGATCGAGTATGCCGACGCACTGGCCTATCCGTTGGGCGATGAAGGCGATGGCATCCGCAATGTCATGCCGATGATTCACCACACTCGCCTTGATACGGCCATGGCGCCTGCCGGGCTGATGCGCGCGGCGCTGGGCGCGGCGCACCACTGGACGCGGCATCGCAGCGCGGCAGGCTCCATGCTGATCGATCAGCCACTCATGCGCAGCGTGCTGGCTGATTTGGCGCTCGATTGGGAGGGCGCGCTGGCGCTGGGCCTCGCCGTCGCACGCGCCTTTGATGACACGACCGAACAGGGCCGCGCCTTTGCACGACTGGGTGTCGCGCTGGCAAAGTATCTGAGCAACAGGCTCTGTCCAGCAGTGATAGCCGAGGCGATGGAGTGCCTTGGTGGCACAGGGTACATTGAGGAAACTGGACTTCCCATGCTCTACCGCGAGGCGCCGCTAAATGGCCTCTGGGAGGGGTCCGGCAACGTTATCTGCCTCGACATCCTTAGCACCTTGCGTGCTGTCCCAGTCGCCGGCGAAGTGCTGGGTGATGCACTGGGTGCCGTAACCGGCGAGTATCGCCGATATGACGCCGCACTGCGCGCCCACATGGGCCGCTTTCCCCGCCTGCCAGACGAGGGGCAGGCACGCTGGTATGCCGACAGTCTCGCCACGCTTTTGACAGCATCAGTCCTGATCCGGCAGGCACCACCCGCCATCGCAGAGGCTTATATCGCCACCCGCCTGACGGGCGAGCGTGGCCGCACTCCCGGTGCGATTTCGGGTGTAGACACCTGCGCGATCCTTGCACGGCTTGGCTAGGGCGTTCCAAAAGAGAATTTATACCTTCGGCAAGGATATTTATCGCCAGAAGATGCAATTCACCCTGTGCATCTTCTGGCCCTGAAATATCCTGGGGGAAAAGTTGAAAATCCCAAAGGATTTTAAGCTTGGGGGGCTAGCCCCCTCCGTCCCCGGCAGCTTAGCCTGCGACCGATGCCGCGTGGATGCTGTTAATCGTCGCGCCAATGGTCTTGTTGAACTCGGCGTCGGATTGACCTGCTGACAGCCCTTCGGTCAGCGCACGGCTAAAGCTGGCGACGATACCAGCATTTTGCGCGAGGCGGCGGTTGGCCTCATCGCGCGAGTAGCCACCCGACAGGGCGACGACCCCCAGCACGGCGGGATGGCGAGTCAACGCCTCATAGCGCCCGGCCTCTTCGGGCAAGGTCAGCTTGAGCATCACTTCGGTTTCGGCAGGCAGTGTGTCCAGATGGCGCTTGAGCGCCTCCAGCAGCAGCGTTTCGGCCTCGGCCTTGTCGTCGATAGTGATCGTGACCTCTGGCTCGATAATCGGGATTAGGCCGTGGGCCAGTATCTGCCGACCTATCTCGAACTGTTGTGCGACGATGGCCTCGATCCCGCTACGCGATGCAGCGTCGATGACAGAACGCATTTTGGTTCCAAAGATACCCGCGTCCACAGCGCGGATGCAAAGCGCATCCATCTCCGGCATCGGCTTCATCAGGCGCACGCCATCCACCAGATCCTCTAGGCCTTTGTCGACCTTGAGAAACGGCACGACACCGCGTTCTTGCCAAAGGTAGGCCGCCGACGGCTTGCCATCGATCAGGCGGTCCATCGTCATCTCGAACAGAATCGCGCCGATTACTTTATCGCCGTTGAAATCTGGGGCCTGTGCAATGCGCGCCCGCATGGCGTGGATCAGATCGAACATCTCGACCTCGGAGGTATAGGCGTCCTCATCCACACCATAGAGCGCGAGCGCCTTTGGAGTAGAGCCGCCAGACTGGTCCAGTGCGGCGACAAAGCCATTTCCGGCCCGGATTTTCTCGGCTTGGCGTGTCTTAGTCATATCGGTCTGCTCCCACCCTCATCATTCGCGCCCCTGCTCATAGGCGAGGGGCGTGGGCGTTGCAATTGTGGTGGCGCTAACGGCCTGCGCTGAGGGCGGCCGGCATGTCGGTGCCAATCCAGTCACGCAGCGCCGCATTCTCAAGACCGGCCGCAACCTGGCCCCATTGGGCGGTGTCACCGCGCAGGCGCATCCGTTCGTTGATGTCGTGGCGCATGGCGGTGCCTGCCGGATCGCCCGACGCGGCACCGATCAGCGCCCAGTAATAGGCCCCTGCATAGGATCGCGGCAGGTCTGACCCCTGAAAGTAGCCACGCATCGCGCTGCGCACTGCGCGCGGATCGCCGCCGACGTCCGAGCCGTCGATTGCCGCCAAGGCGTTTTCCTGTGCCGTCATCATCGCATCGAAGGTGCTCTGGCGTTCGATGCGGTCGAGCAGGGCCAACATGCCGGGCGCACCTGCGGCAGCAGCATAGAGGCCGTGGCCGTAGGCAGCTGCCGTATCACGAGTCTCCAGCGCTGCCGCAGCAAGGGCCGCGGCCTCTGCATCGCCGTTCTCTACAAGGGGCATCAGAAGGCGCAGTCCCTCAGCCACGTTTAGCGGCGCGCCCGTGCCAGTGATTAGCGCGCGGCCCACTTCCAGCGCATTATCTGGCAGCGTCTCTGCGAGCAGGGCTGCCTCCAGAACACCAACAGGAATCGCGTGGGCAAGGCCCGGCGCGCTGGAGCCGACGTCGAGTGAAAGTGCATCAAAGAGGGCGTGAAAATCGTCCAGCGACGCTTCGCTCAAGCGCAAAGGCGCCTCGCCAATATTTGTCGAAACCACGATACGCGACTGCCCCTCCAGCAGCGCGGCGACCTGCGCACCAAGATTTTCAGCGAATATGGCTTGCGCGTCAGACAGGACCGGATCTACGAGACCGTTGAAATCCCGCAGCGGGCCCTGCACCATCTGCGACACCATCGCCGCCAATGCTTCGGGCTGTTGCAGCGCATCAGGCAAGAAATTCCGGCAAATTGCCCAAGCGCCCAGATCAGTGACACTCAGATCGGCGGCGGTCAGATCGGCGGCGAGGACAGGCTCGCCCGTGGCAGCATCCATCCTGTAGCTCATGTAATCTAGATCGGCGTGCAGCTCTAGCGCTGCCAGCGTCTCGAAATCGGCAGCAAGGCGCAGGGTGCCGCCGCCAGTCGCGTAATCGTAATTCAAGTCCACCTCGATTCGGTTTGAGATGATTGGATCTATCCCCAGACCGCGCGCCATTGGCGCGATTTCGGCAGGTAAGCAGCCATTCGTCATCTCCATATCGTACAGTACCAACGACAAGCGCCCTTGGGCGATTCGGTCAAGGGATGCGCCATGCAAACTCGCCTGCGCTACCTCGGTACGGCATAGGCCAGAGCCACCAGGCACCAACGGCTCGATACTAAGACCGATAACGTCGATGCGGGCCGCCATTGGGTCAACGCTGATCTGGTCATAGCGAATATCTGCATAGGCCCGTGCCGAACTCATCAGCATGTTCGCAGCAGCGGTGGCCAGATACTCAACGCTGATCACATCCCAGAGGGTCGGACGATCAGGTGCGTCCTGCGCGGCAGCGGCAACTGGCACGGCAAGGCCGATTATAGAGGCGACGAAGGCAAAGCGAGGCAGCATGGCTAGTCTCCTGTTAGGGACTGAGGTACATAGAAGCCTAGCCAGAGTGCCTCGCAAAATCCACTGTTTCGCGCGCCTCAGCCCTTCAGTGCGGCGACACCGGGCAAATCTTTGCCCTCCATCCACTCCAGAAACGCACCGCCGGCGGTCGAGATGTAGGTAAAGCCATCCGCAGCACCTGCCCGGTTCAGCGCGGCAACGGTGTCGCCCCCGCCCGCGACAGAAATCAGCCGCCCTGCGCGGGTCAGCTCCGCCGCGTGACGCGCAGCGGCGTTAGTGGCCGCATCGAATGGTGCGATCTCGAACGCGCCCAAGGGGCCGTTCCAGATCAGCGTCTTGGCATGATCCAGCGCGTCGGCCACGCGCGCGACACTGCGCGGCCCCGCGTCCAGGATCATCGCGTCATCCGGGCATAGATTTACAGCCAGCACCTCGCTTTCAGCGTTCTCGGCAAACTGCCAGGCGACAACGATATCGGCCGGCAGGATAATTTCGCACCCCTCTGCGGCAGCCTTCGACATGATCTCGCGGGCGGTGCCAGCCATGTCATGCTCGCACAGCGATTTGCCCACGCCCTGCCCCTGTGCGGCAAGGAACGTATTGGCCATGCCGCCGCCGATCACCAGCATATCAACCTGTTCCACGAGGTTGCTCAGCAGGTCCAGCTTGGTCGACACCTTGGCACCGCCGACGACCGCCACGACCGGGCGCTTGGGATGGCTCAGCGCCGCCTCCAAGGCCTGCAACTCGGCCTGCATCAGGCGGCCCGCGCAGGATGGCATCAGACACGCAATGCCAGCGGTACTGGCATGAGCGCGGTGCGCAGCAGAAAATGCATCATTGCAGTAAACGTCACCCAGCGCGGCAAGTCGCGCGGCGAACGCGTCATCATTCGCCTCTTCGCCGGGGTAGAAGCGAATGTTTTCCAGCAGTAGCACTTCGGCGGCGACAGCTTCGGCCGTCAGGTTCTCGGCACCATCCAACGTCTCGATCAGGCGGACGGTGTGGCCGAGTGCATGCTCAAGCGCGGGCACCAGCGTGCGGAGCGACAGATTCAACACGACCTTGCCCTTCGGCCTGCCAAAATGGGCGATCAGCATCGGGTGACCGCCCTTGGCAAGAATAGTCTCGACCGTCGGCACGATCCGCTCAATTCGCGTGGCGTCTGTTACGCGACCCGCCTCAACTGGCACGTTGATATCCACTCGGACCAGCACGCGCTTGCCGCTGAGGTCCATGTCGTCGAGGGTTTTCCAGCTCATGCCGTGATCCTTGTCTTGCGAAGTCCGCCCCCTCTTGGCGCGGGCACAGGTGCGGGTCAAGGCCGCTGCATAGACGGCCCGCTTGGCAATACGCACTCGAACACTTAGATACACTTGCAACGCATTTCAAAAGGAAGCTCACCCATGGCTGAGATCAAAGACCCAGAGAATACCATCCTGATGGAGCTGAAAGACGGCACCGTTACGATCGAACTTCTCCCCGACGTCGCCCCCGGACATTGCGCCCGGATGAAGGACCTTGCCCGCAGCGGTGCCTACGACAACGTCGCGTTTCACCGCGTGATCGACGGCTTCATGGCGCAGACCGGCGACGTGAAAAACGCGAATATGGAAAAGGACTACAATCCCCGCGCCGCTGGCACCGGGGGCAGTGATCTGCCGAATCTCAAGGCCGAGTTCTCCAAGATCCCGCATGATCGCGGCGCAGTGGGCGCAGCGCGCAGCCAGAGCCCGGACAGCGCAAACAGCCAGTTCTTCATCAGCTTCAAGGATAATGATTTCCTGAACGGTCAATACACCGTCTATGGCCGCGTCATCAGCGGGATGGAGCATGTGGACAAGATCTCCAAAGGCGAGCCGCCCGCGAATCCCGACCGTATGATCAGCGTCAAGGTGGCCTCCGATGCGTAACATTCTGGTCGCCGCTCTTGTAATGGCCACGGCCTCACCGGCACTGGCCACGGGCCTTGAGATCGACATCACGGGCGAGGCGAATGGCACCGTCACCATCGAGCTGTTCGACGACGTCGCACCCGGCCATGTCGCACGGATCAAGACGCTGGCTGAGCAGGGCGCCTATGACGGCGTCGTGTTCCACCGGGTCATCTCTGGTTTCATGGCGCAGACTGGCGATGTGCAGCATGGTAAATCTGGCGACGATACCTCGCGCGCAGGATCGGGCGGTTCCGACATGCCCGACCTCGCAGCCGAGTTTTCGGACCAGCCGTTCGAGGCCGGCGTCATCGGCATGGCCCGCAGCCAGAGCCCCGACAGCGCCAACAGTCAGTTTTTCATCATGTTTGGCCCAGCGCCGCATCTGAATGGACAATACACCGTTGTCGGCAAAGTTACTGGCGGCATGGACGTGGTGGATAGCATCAAGCGCGGCTCAGGCGGCAACGGCGCCGTCGCAGGCACGCCTGACGTCATGACCGACGTTCGCGTCACCGACTGAATCCGGTGACTCAAAACATCGTCACGGGCTACGAGCCGCTAAACACGCTCAAGCCCGTGGCTGATCGCATATGGCTGATCGATGGTCCGGCCTTTCGGCGCTGCGGCATCGCCTATCCGGCCCGCTGCACAGTCGTGCAGCTGGAAAATGGTGATCTGTGGGTTCATTCCCCCACGCTTATGACGGATATGCTGCATGCCGAGTTAGCTGCATTAGGGCCAGTAAAGTATATCATTGCCCCAAATCGGTTTCACTACGCACACATACCGCAATGGCAGCAGGCATATCCCGATGCGGCGACGTTTGCTGCGCCGGGCGTTGCGGCACATGCCGCCAAGGCGGGACTGAAACTCACCTTCGATCACGATCTCGGCGCAGAGGCCGGGGCGCCTTGTTGGGCCAGGCAAATCGAGCACATGATCGCAGAAGGAAGCCAGAAACACCGTGAGGCTGTTTTCTTTCATAGCGCCAGTGCGACGTTGATCCTGACCGACATCATCCAGAACTTCGAAACGTCGCATCTGCCCATCTGGATGCGCCCCCTCGTCTGGATCGCCGGGATCGACGACAGCGATGGCAAGATGCCGCCGAGCATACGCCTGACCTTTCGCAAGGCACCGCTAGCCGATTCGATCAGGCATATGATCGCCTGGCAACCCCAGCGACTGATCCTGGCGCATGGGCGCTGGTATCGCCGGGACGCCGTCGGCGAGCTACGCCGCGCCTTTCGCCGCATTCTACGCGACCGCGAATGGATCGACACGATGGCAAAGATCGAGACAGATCAGGCCAAGAAAAAGCGCCGCGACTGATCACCCCGAGGATGAGTTAACCCAGAGTTTACTGGCCCGGAGGGCGCCAGCGGGCAATGCTGGCGCGAATCGTCCCAGTAGGATCATCGCCATGCTGCGCCTTGCCCTAATCGCGCTGACCTTGTGTGCTGCCGCCGCCGACCCCACCTTTTGAAAAACGAATGGCCGCAGACTGATTTTGGCAAACGCAGCATCGACAGATGGGCAGAGATCCTGTCCGGGGGCCCGCCCAAGGATGGCATTCAGGCCGTCGACAGGCCAACCTTTCGCCAAGCGGCAGCCGAAACGTGCATCTTAAGACCAGAGCCGGTCATCACCATCGAGATCGCCGGCACCCCGCCGCGCGCCTATCCAGTGCGCTACCTTATGTAGCATGAGACCGTGAACGATACCGTCGCAGGCGTGCCCATCGCCGTCACCTTCTGCCCACTTTGCAATTCCGGAATCGTATTCGACCGACGCACAGCGCAGGGCATGCTGGATTTTGGCGTGACGGGCAAACTGCACAATTCCGACATGGTGATGTATAACCACCAAACGCACAGCTGGTGGCAACAAGCCCAAGGCCTCGCTATCGTCGGCAAGCGGATCGGGACGCAACTGACCGCGCTAACCTCGTGCATAGAAAGCTGGGACCAGTTTCGCGCGCGCGCCCAGGGTGGTATTCTGATGGACGAACCTGCGGGCGGGCGTCAATACGGACGCAATCCATATGCTCGCTATGACAGCTCTGTGCGCCCGTCCCTTTATAGCGGCGATCCGCCACCACACGGCATACAGCCGCTGGCCCGCATCGTGCGTGTCGGGACGCGGGCATGGCCCCTGACCCGGCTACGCGGCGCGGGGATAGTCCACGAAGCAGGCGTAACACTGTCTTGGGAGGCAGGCCGGGCTTCGGCCCTCGATGCCGAGCGGATCTCGGAGGGCCGCGATGTTGGCACTGTCCGCGTGCGAGATGCAAGGGGACGCAACATGGCGCATGACGTCTTGTTCGCGTTCGCGTTCCACGCCTTCTGGCCCGATGGCGTCTGGATGCTGGGGCAATAGGGCTGTGCCAGCGTCGCCTATCAGGAGGCAGAATTGCCTGCTGGTAGCGGGCATGAGTATTTTCGCCAAGATGAACGATGAGACGCGCACTTGTGGTGTTTCTTGGTAAAAATATCCAAATCATACCTGAAGGATTGGGCGCTACTTCATCCAGATTTCCACACGGCGGTTGGCGCGGCGCCCCCACTCGCTGTCGTCGCAGGCCATCGGCATCGCCTCACCGAAGGCTTCGGTGTCTATCGTGAGGCGGTCCAACTGCGCGGTTTCCGCAGTGCGCAGGACGCCGTCGCGTACAGCGTTGGCACGACGCAGGGCGATGCTGCGGTTTGCATCAGCTGGGCCCTCGCCGTCCGAGAACCCGACAAATACCAGTTGGCGGCCGTCGTAGAAGCCACTTTCCAGCGCGCGGGCCAACCCATCGACGTTGGAGCGTGACTGCGCGTCCAGCCGGGCCGATCCTGGCTCAAACCGGAAGGTGGTGGTCAGGCGCTTTAGCGGGCTGAGGATCTGGGTCATGCGCTGAAGATCGGCAAGGGTGACCTCCTCCCCGGCGCGCAACACCGCGTTAGCGAAGCGGTCGCCCTGTTCGTCTATTGTGATTTCTTCGGGCAACTGATCGACGAAACCAGCCCGGCGGATAACCAGCTGCGCCGCAGGCTCACGCGTGAAGGCAAGGAACTCGCGCACCAACTTGGGCAGGCGGCGCGCGGGCAGATAGAGGAACATGGGCGCCGTCAGCGGATAATCCTCAGTCTTGACCGCGCGCCGGGTGGCCTGCATCGCAAAGCCGCAGGCGCCCGTCAGGGCCAACTCGAATGTCAGGCCCTTTTCAGAGCGACTACCGATGCCCAGAGCGAAGGGATCCCGCGACACGGCCTGCGACAGCGCGTCGCCGTCAAGGTGACGGATGGCACCGGATACGATCGCCTCGACGTCGCCTTGAAGCATACGCAGCTCGGTCGATTGACCTAGGCCGGTGGTGGGGTCATGCAGGTGCACCGCGATGGGCGCGTCGGCGCCGCCCAAGGCCACCCAATCAGTAATCTCGCCCGCCAGGACCTGTGCCAGCTGTGGTGTCGTGATCGTCGTCACTGGATTGCCCGCCGAGACCAGCGGCACCAGCGCATCAAGGGCCAAAACGCGGCTGCGCCGAGCGTCACGCAGATCGCCAAGGCCTGCCTCACGCCCGCGGATTGCCTCATTCCGGGTGACTTCGCGCAGGGACATGACCATATCGGCCTCACCCGCAAGCAGATCGGCAAACCCTTCATCGGTGTTGGTCAGGCGCAGGTAAAACCGCCCACGCGGATCGCCGGTGACCGGGTCAGACAAGGTGTAGGCGAACGCGGCATCCGAAGTGTTGTCGCGCACCGCCTCAAGGCCTTGGCGCACCGCGAAAGCCTCGATCAGGGCCGGCATCAGGACATGGCCCATGGTCGGCGCACCCGACAGCGTAACCTCGGCGACATAGGCCTTGAGGTTGGGACAGCCCGGCCCCTCGCACAGCACCCCAGAGCCGTCGACCGTAAGCTCGCCGTAGATCGTATCGACGCGGTAGAACTCGCCGTCGAAGCCCAAGAGATCACCGGTGATGGTGACGTCCCCGTCACGCGATGTCAGTGTAACATCCTGCGCAGCAGCGGGTAGAATCGCAAGACAAGGGAAAAGTGCGGCGAAAAACGCCGCACGTAGCTGTTTCATCGGTATGTCCCTCGACCGCGTTTCGTCAGTTGCGAGCAATGTTGAGGTCATTCAACAAATTTTTCAACACAAGAAAGTCACCGGCCGCGTCGCATCCGGGCATCATCAGCGTGACATCTTGCACCTTGAGGGCGCCGCCCAGTTGAATCTGGAGCGCTTGCGCCTCGATATCGCGGTTGCAATTCGATGGAGTCACCTCAGCCTCGACCGTGAGCGAGACTGCACCGTCGCGGCCAGCCATCTGGCTAGGGAAGGTATAAACTTCGGCCATCAGCGCATTCGGTTGGCCCGCGGCACCCAAGCGGGTGAGAAAGCCGCGGTCCCCGCTCGCCGCGGCCGCCACGTCGCGCCTCGCCTCGCCTCGGCCCAGACATGGCCGTCATCGGCATAGCCTGCGCCAAACTCCAGCGCATGAAGCGAGAGGCCCGTATCACCCTGCCATTGCACGGCGACCCGCTGATAGTAGGCAAGGCTGTCAACGTCGGTGCTCGCCACCGCGCCCTCACCATTAGAAAAGGAGGCGATGAACACCGCCTTCTGCGCCAGCGCGGGCACCAGCGCGGGCACCAGCATCAATGCGTAGCCGCCATCGTCGGTCACATTGGTGAACATCATGCCATTATGGTGCAGCGTAAACCGCTCGCCTGGGGCGCAGGGCGCGTCCAGCGACAGCGTGACCATTGCGCCAGGCGCGGTAACTGCGCTCAGGGTATAGTTACAGGACAGGCTGGGTGCAGGCTCCTCCTCGGGCAGGGCATCGCTGATAGCGGCGGTAGGGGCATCGCTCAAGGCGGCCTCGCGCACTGGCACGGTTGGCAGCGTGGCGGGCGCCAGCGCGGCGCCGGGCGGTGTAGGAACGGCAGATGTAAGCGTGATTGCCGACAGCTGCAACGCAGCAGCGACGCGCGGCGCCTTCGGGGCTGCAGCAGCCACATTCTTTGCGACGGGCTCTTCAGTCATTCGCGATTGCATGAGATGGTCGGCGCCCAGCGCCAGTACCAACGTTCCACATCCCAGGGCGATTATCTTGATCTTTTGCATCCGAATACCTCCACAAGCCCAAAAACTCTGCCGTACAACCTACCTACCTTGCGAAGTGGGCGCGCATGTGGCGCAGGCGGGGAGTCATTCGGGCCGCACTATGGCGGCCCGGTGGTCTACTTGCCTGTTAAGAAGCGCAGTCCGTCAGGAAATACGCCCGTGGCAATGCTTGAACTTCTCGCCCGATCCGCACGGGCAGGCCGAGTTGCGGCCCGGATTGCCCCATGTCGTTGAATCGGTCTCGTCAAAACCCGGAATCGCGGCCTCTGAGGGAGTATTGGCTTGTGGCATGCCATCTCCCATCGGGGTAGCAGCGTCGGCCTGGGTCTTGAGCGCGGCGCGCTCCTCGATCATTTCCTGCAACATCTTTTGCTGGTCGACCTCTGCCATCGGCTGCACTTGACCCAGCTTTAGGGTCACATCCTGTCGCAAGGTATCTAACATCGTCTCGAAGAGAGCAAACGCCTCGTTTTTGTATTCGTTTAGCGGATCACGCTGCGCATATCCGCGAAAGCCAACGACGCTGCGCAAATGCTCTAGCGTCAACAGATGTTCGCGCCATTTGGCATCGATGGTTTGCAACAGCAGCTGCTTCTCGACCAAGCGCATGTTGCCGGGGCCAAAGGCGACGGCCTTTTTCGCCATCATCTCGTTCGCGTGCTTTTCGAGACGCTCGCTGATGTCCTCGTCGTCGACGCCCTCCTCATCGGCCCATGCCTGAACAGGCAGGTCCATGTTCAGCTGCTCCATGACGGCAGTGTGCATCCCGGCCATGTCCCACTGATCAGAATAGGTCTTGGGCGGCATGTATTGATCAACCAGGTCGTCGATCACCTCACCGCGCATGTCCTTGACGATCTCGCTTAGATCAGCGGCGCGCATGATGTCGAGGCGCTGCTTAAAGATCACCTTTCGCTGCTCATTCATCACATCGTCGAATTTCAGCAGCTGCTTGCGAATGTCAAAGTTGCGCCCTTCGACCTTGGCCTGCGCGCGCTCCAGCGATTTGTTCACCCAGGGGTGTATGATCGCCTCGTCCTCTTTCATTCCAAGGCCAGCCAGCACCTTCTCCAGCCGCTCAGAGCCGAAGATGCGCATCAGATCGTCGTCCAGCGACAGAAAGAACGAGGATTGACCCGGATCGCCTTGACGCCCCGAACGTCCGCGGAGCTGGTTGTCGATCCGGCGGCTCTCGTGCCGCTCGGTCGCCAGAACAAACAGGCCGCCCGCATCGATGACTGCCTGCTCTTCGGCGCTATGCGCCGCCTCGATACGGCCGCGAATTTCCGCCGGATCACCTTCAGGGTCGGCGGCGATCGCATCCATGATCTTCAGCTCGATGTTTCCGCCTAGCTTGATGTCGGTGCCGCGCCCGGCCATGTTGGTGGCGATGGTTACCGCGCCCAGCTTGCCCGCGTCTCCGACGATCTGCGCCTCTTTCTCATGCTGGCGCGCATTCAGGACGTTATGTTCAATCCCCGCATCGGTCAGCAATTGACTGAGCATCTCAGATTTATCGATGGAGGTGGTGCCCACCAATGTGGGCTGGCCCTTGGCGCTGGCCTCTTTGATCTCTTCGATCACAGCCTTGTATTTTTCCGCCGTCGTGCGAAAGACCGCGTCGTCCTTGTCGATACGCACAATGGGTCGATTTGTCGGCACGGCGACCACGCCAAGGCCGTAAATTTCGGCAAACTCATCCGCCTCGGTCGTGGCAGTGCCGGTCATGCCCGACAGCTTGTCATAAAGGCGGAAGTAATTTTGAAAGGTCACCTGCGCCAGCGTCACGTTTTCAGGCTGGATATCGGCACCTTCCTTGGCCTCGATGGCCTGATGCAGGCCATCGGACAGGCGGCGGCCAGACATCATGCGTCCGGTGAATTCGTCGATCAGCACGACTTCCTTCTCGCGGACGATGTAATCCTTGTCCTTCTGGAACAACTTGTGCGCGCGCAGACCCTGATTGACGTGATGCACGATGGTCGTGCTTTCGGGATCATACAGCGATTGATCCTCGGGCAGCACGCCTCGCTCGACCAGCAGAGTTTCTAGAAATTCATTGCCCTCATCGGTAAAGGTGACGCCGCGGGTTTTCTCATCGACCTTGTAGTGCTCCTCGGTCAGCTCGGGGATCAGCTTGTCGATGGCCAGATACAGATCGCTACGATCCTGCGCCGGCCCCGAAATAATCAGCGGCGTGCGTGCCTCGTCGATCAGGATGCTGTCCACTTCGTCGACGATGGCATAGTTGTGCCCCCGCTGGCTCATCTGGGTCAGCTCGGACTTCATGTTGTCGCGCAGATAGTCAAAGCCCAGCTCGTTGTTCGTAGCGTAGGTGATATCGCTAGCATAAGCGCGCTGCTTTTCATCCTCGGGTTGCTGCGGATAAACGACACCGGTCGTCATACCCAGCGCGCCAAAGACGACACTCATCCATTCGGCATCCCGTTTGGCCAGATAGTCATTTACCGTGACGATATGCACGCCCTTGCCCGACAGCGCGTTGAGGTACGCCGGGAAGGTGGCGACCAAGGTCTTGCCTTCGCCGGTCTTCATTTCCGAGATATTGCCCTGATGCAGGAAAATTCCACCCATCAGTTGCACGTCGAAAGCACGCAGACCTAGCGCGCGGCGCGCGGCCTCGCGGCAGTTGGCGAATGCCTCGGGCAGCAGATCATCCAGCGGCTCACCTGCCTGAACGCGTGCGCGCAGGTCAGTTGTCTTGGCGATCAATCCGTCATCGTCCAGCGCCTGAATTTCAGGCTCCCATGCGTTGACCTTCTCGACCAGCGGGCGCGTGGCCTTAACCCTGCGATCGTTCGGAGTGCCGAAAACCTTACGGGCGACCGTTCCTAAACCCAGCATGCTCAATACTATCCCGTCTTGTGATCCGTTGTGTCTGGCAATGCCTTGCCCCGCAATCGTTCACACCCTATGTCGGACCGGGTATCAGCGGGATATGCCTTTATTGTAAGGCGATGTAAGCGCCCGCTGGCTTAGTGTCAACGTCGTGCGCCCTGCGCGGCACCTACTGCTACAAACTGTGAAGGAACGCCATATGTTCAACCGCCTGAAACCGATTGCTGCTGCCACCATGCTGATAGGGGTATTGAGCGCAGCGCCGGTCCTTGCAGATGACGCGCCCACCGCCGACACCGTCGTCGCGACGGTCGATGGCACAGACATCACGCTGGGCCACATGCTGACCCTGCGGGTGGGCCTGCCCGAGCAGTTTCAGCAGGTGCCGGTCGATGTTCTGTATCCCGGCATCTTGGACCAGCTGATTCAGCAGACGCTGCTGGCGGACGCACATGATGGCGATCTGTCCCGCCGTGCCGCCCTGTCGCTGGAGAATGAAAGTCGTGCGCTGATCGCTGCCGAGCAGATGGCAGGTATCGCCGAGACCGCCGTCACCAACGAGGCTGTTCAGACGTATTTTGACGAAAACTACCTGAACGGCGACGCCGTTATAGAATACAAAGCAGCGCATATCCTGGTCGAGACCGAGGAAGAGGCGCAAAAGCTAGTGGACGAGGCCCGCGGCGGCACAGACTTCGGCACGCTGGCGCAGGAACATTCCACAGGCCCGTCCGGCCCGTCGGGCGGCCAGCTCGGCTGGTTCAGCGACGGCATGATGGTCGAGCCGTTCCAAGTAGCGGTTGAGGGCATGGAGGTCGGCAGCGTCGATGATCCGATCCAGACGCAATTTGGCTGGCATGTCATAAAGTTGGAAGAGACCCGCACCCAGGATGCCCCCAAACTGGATGATGTGCGCGCCGAGATTGAGGCCGCATTGCGCCAGAAGGCCATCGAGCAGGCCGTCACGCAGCTTCAAGATCAGGGCAAGGTTGACCGGGCTACCGGCGACGCGTTGGACCCGTCAGTGTTGAACCAGCTCGACCTTCTGGACGAGTAAGCACGCATGGCCAAGATCACCTCCGTCTCGCCGCTTGCGCCTGCCGCGTTCCCCGATCTACCAGTGATCGAGGGCGTGCGCTTTGCCAGTATCGCCGCTGGCGTCCGTTACCAAGGACGCACTGATGTAATGCTAGCGCACCTGGCGCCGGGCAGCACAGTGGCGGGGGTGTTTACCCGGTCGGCCACCCGGTCGGCCCCGGTGCTGGACTGCCAGTCCAAAATCGGGCGCAGTGACGATGCAGGTGCCGCGATTATCGTGAACTCGGGCAATTCCAACGCCCTTACCGGGCGCCACGGAACCGCATCGGTGCGCGCCGTGACAAGAGGCGTCGCCAAGGTGCTCGGCCTGCCAGAAACCTGTGTTTTTTCATCCTCGACCGGGGTGATCGGCGAGCCGATGAAGCACGAGCGGATCGTGGCGGTTTTAGGCCAGCTGAAGGATGCGCTGGACGCGGGCGCAATCGGTGACGCCGCGCGGGCGATTATGACGACCGATACGTTCCCCAAAGGTTCTAGCACAGAGGTAGAGGTGGACGGCAAGACTGTGCATATCGCCGGAATTGCCAAAGGTTCAGGCATGATAGAGCCTGATATGGGCACGATGCTTGTCTATATATTCACCGACGCTGCCGTGCCGCAGCCGGTGCTACAATCAATGGTCACTGCGCTGAACCGGACGACGTTCAATTGCATCACAGTCGATAGCGATACCTCCACATCCGATACGCTGCTGGTCGCCGCCACAGGCGCATCCGGCGTAGCAATCACCGAACATAGCATCGGCTTCATGGAGGCGCTGCGCCGCGTCATGCTGGACCTTGCGCAGCAGGTGGTGCGCGACGGCGAAGGCGCAACCAAGTTGGTCGAGATTTCGGTCACCGGCGCGGCCAGCGATGCCGATGCGCACAAGCACGCGAAGTCCATCGCCAATTCACCGTTAGTTAAAACTGCCATCGCGGGCGAAGACCCGAACTGGGGCCGTATCGTCATGGCCGTGGGCAAGTCAGGCGCACGCGCGGACCGCGATACGCTGGCGATCTGGTTTGGGGATATCAAAGTTGCCGAGGGTGGTTGGGTCAGCCCCGACTACAGCGAGGACGCCGCTGCGGCCTACATGAAGGGCCAAGAGTTGATTATCCACGTCGACCTAGGCCTTGGCGGCGGCACTGCGCGCGTTTGGACCTGCGATCTATCGCACGGCTATATCGACATCAACGCCGACTATCGCTCGTGACGATCGTGCCGAAGACACGCCCATGAAGACCGTCCTCGTGTCGGCAGTCGCGCTGATAGACATCGACGGGCGTGTCCTTTTGGCCCAGCGGCCCGAAGGCAAGTCGATGGCGGGCCTGTGGGAATTTCCCGGCGGCAAGGTGGAGCCCGGCGAGACGCCCGAGGTTGCATTGATTCGCGAGTTGCAAGAGGAGCTGGGCATCGACACGTGGGCCAGCTGCCTCGCCCCGCTGACTTTTGCGAGCCATTCCTATAATGATTTCCACCTCCTAATGCCACTATTCGCCTGCCGCAAATGGGACGGCATCGTGCAGGGCCTTGAGGGGCAGGCGCTGAAATGGGTGCGGGCATCCGACTTGCGGGACTACCCGATGCCGGCCGCAGACATCCCACTGATCTCGATCCTGCGGGATTGGCTGTAGCGCGCAGAGCAAAGCGTTGAATCCGTCCTGTCAGTTATGCCCAGCTTTTGTCTGCGGATAGATGAAACGAAAAAGGGCGCCCTGCCGAGCGCCCTTTCTATCCGTTATTTGCTTCGGATCAGTCCAGCGTGCGGATGATCTCTTCACGCTCGAAGATCTCGATGACATCATCAGGGCGAATGTCTTCATATCGCTCGAACGCCATACCACATTCCTGACCAGACGGCACTTCGGCAACCTCGTCCTTGAACCGCTTGAGCGTTTTCAACGTGCCCTCGTGGATCACGACATTATCGCGGAGTAGACGCACACCGGCAGACCGGCGGGCAAGTCCTTCGGTGATCCGGCAACCGGCAACTTTGCCGACGCCTGTGACCTTGAACACTTCCATGATCTTGGCGTAGCCGATGAACTTCTCGCGAATTTCGGCACTCAAGAGGCCCGATGCCGCCGCCTTAATATCGTCCACCAGATCGTAGATGACCGAGTAATAGCGGATTTCGACGCCCTTCTGGTTCGCGCTCTGGCGTGCAGACGCGTTTGCCCGGACGTTGAAGCCGATGACAGGCGCGCCAGACGCTTCGGCAAGGCCGATATCGCTTTCGGTGATAGCACCGACGCCCGAGTGTAGCACACGAACACGCACCTCGTCGTTGCCGATCTTCTCCAGCGCCTGAACGATGGCTTCGGCAGAACCCTGCACGTCGGCCTTCATCACGATCGGCATCTCGGCGAGGTTCTTGTTCTCCTTGGCCTGAAGCATCATCTGGTCCAGCGTTACGGCTGCACCTGCTGCTGCGCGCTTTTCCTTAGCAGCGTTGGCGCGGTATTCCGCAATCTCGCGCGCCTGAACTTCGGTCGCAACCACGTTCAAAACGTCGCCGGCCTGGGGTGTACCGTTGAGGCCAAGAACCTCCACCGGGACCGATGGACCAGCCTCTTTGATGCGCGCGCCATGATCGTTGATCAGTGCACGCACCTTGCCAAACTGCTGGCCCACAACAAAGATGTCGCCAGTACGCAATGTACCCTTCTGGATCAGGACGGTCGCGACAGGGCCGCGGCCAATGTCCAGCTGCGCCTCGATCACGGCGCCCTCGGCGGCCCGGTTCGGGTTTGCCTTCAGTTCAAGAATCTCGGCCTGAAGCGCGATGGCTTCCAGCAGAGTGTCCAAACCCTGGCCAGTCTTGGCACTTACCTCGACGTCCTGCACATCGCCGGACATAGCCTCGACGACAACCTCATGCTGCAGCAGGTCTGTGCGCACCTTTTGCGGGTTAGCCTCGTATTTATCGACTTTGTTAATTGCGACGATCATCGGCACGCCTGCGGCCTTGGCATGGTTGATAGCCTCAATGGTCTGAGGCATCACCGCGTCATCGGCAGCAACGACCAGCACGACTATATCCGTCACATGGGCGCCGCGTGCACGCATCGACGTGAACGCCGCGTGGCCAGGTGTGTCAAGGAACGACAGGACTGATCCGTTTGCAGTCGTGACCTGATAGGCACCTATATGCTGCGTGATGCCGCCCGCTTCGCCTGACTGAACCTTGGCGTTTCGAATAGCATCGAGCAACGATGTCTTGCCGTGATCGACGTGGCCCATGATCGTAACGACCGGCGGACGCGGTAGCATGTCCTCGTCTTTGTCATGAACTTTGGCGATAACATCCTCCACATCTGCGTCCGAGACGCGCACGACGCGGTGGCCGAATTCCTCAATAATCAGCTCGGCAGTATCGGCATCAATTGCCTGATTCTGCGTTACCATCATGTCGTTATTCATCAGCGCCTTAACCACGTCACCAACGCGCTCGGCCATACGCTGGGCCAGCTCGGCCACGACGATGGTTTCGGGCAGCTGCACGTCACGAATGATTTTTTCACGCTCTTGCGTGCCGCCCATCGCCTTCTGGCGAGCGCGCTCCTGCTTCCGCTTCATCGCGGCCATCGACTTCTGACGGCCACCTTCGCCACCAGAAAGCGCCTGGTTCAGCGTCAGCTTACCCGAGCGGCGATTATCGTCGCCCATGCCCTTGCCTTTGGCGGGGCGTTTCTGTTCGGTGTCGCGTTCCTGCGCCTTGCGCGGGGCCGACGACGGGGCTGCACCGCGGGGTGCGGCACGCGCGCCATCAGGCTCGGACGTAGATGGAGCGGCAACAGTCTGCTTGGCCACATCGGCCGCACGGCGCTTGCGCTCTTCCTCGTCTGCTTTTGCCTTGAGCGCGTCGATACGCTCTTTCTCTTCGCGCTCTTTCGTCTCGGCGTCGTCTCGGCGGCGCTGGCGCTCTTCTTCGCGCTCTTTTTCATCGGCCGCGCGGCGCAGGGCGTCCTCGCCCTCACGCGCCTTCGCTGCCTTGAGCGCCTTCATCCGGCGCTCCATCTCGGCATCCGAGATTCCAGCGGGCCGCTTGGACGGATCGCTGATCGGCGCAGGTTTGCCGGCACCAGCCATGTTGCCAGCACCCGGCTTGGGCACGACGACGCGCTTGCGCTTGGTTTCCACCACGACGTTCTTGGTCCGGCCATGGCTGAAGCTTTGCTTCACGTTGCCCGCACGCGGACCGCCACGAACACCCAATGTCTTCTTTCCGTCGTTGTCGCTCATGTGGTCTTCTTTCCTTTCCGATGGCAGTTGCCATCGTCCGAGACGCGCAGGCCTTTCAGCCTTGCCGCCTCCTCTACAACACGTTGCGTCAAACCGCCAGCGCCCAGTGCTGCGTGGATCGTCGTTTGCCGCCCGAAAGCCTGACCCAGTTCGTCAGCTGTTAACCAGCCGATGAAAGAGCCGTAATGCGGCGTGCTGAGCTTGGATTTCCCACGCTCAGACCCGTCGCTGGCCTGTATCAAAACCTCTGCCTCTTCCTTGTCGAGGCTACTCTTGACCTTTTCGTAACCCGACACGGCCCGGCCGCCCTTACGCGCAAGGCTGATCAGGTTAACCACCCGCTGCGCCAGCAGCTTTTCGACCCAATCGGTCAAGCCGTCCGGCACCTGAACTGGCTGTTTCGCAGCGCGGGCAAAGAGGCCCTTCGCTGCGGCCTTGTCCAATACGGCCCGGTCCGCAGACACCCAAATGCCGCGGCCCGATAGTTTTTCCATCAGATCTGGTGCGATCTGGCCATCCGGCCCGATCACAAACCGGATCAAGCCAAATTTTGGTTGCACTTCGCCTGTGGCGATGCATTTACGCTCTGGACCATCAATGAGGTCTTTGGGGTGCCCGCCGCGTCCCATCAGGTGATTCCGAGGCCTGCGATCAGGCCTCGGCTTCCTCTTCGGTAGCGTCTTCGTCAGCTTCAGGCTCCAAATCGGTCGGATCAACCCAGCCCAGCATGACGCGGGCCGTCATTACCATGTCCTGCGCTTCTTCCAAGGATAAGTCGAAGGGCTCTAGCAGGCCATCGTCCTTGATCCGCTCGCCGTCCTGCACAGTCCAGCCTCCAGCCAGCTCCCAATCAGCGCAGGTTGCAAAATCTTCCAGCGTTTTCACGCCATCCTCGGCCAATGCCAATATCATCTGGGGTGTCAGCCCCTCGAATTCGATAAGGCTGTCCTCGACGCCTAACTCGCGGGCCTTGTCCAGCGCGGCCTTGGCTTTGGCCTCCAGAATATCGCGGGCACGGGCCTGCAATTCCTTGGCGGTGTCGTCATCGATCCCGTCGATCACCAGAAGTTCGCCTAGGTCGACATAAGCGACCTCTTCGAGATTGGTGAAGCCTTCGGAGACCAACAGCTGGGCAAAAAACTCGTCCAGGTCCAGATTTTCCATGAAGAGACCAGTGCGCTCTTCGAAATCCTTCTGACGGCGCTGACTGTCCTCGGCCTCAGTCATAATGTCGATATCGAGGCCTGTAAGCTGGCTGGCAAGACGCACGTTCTGACCACGGCGGCCGATCGCGAGGCTCAACTGATCTTCGGGCACGACGACATCAATCTTGCCGGCTTCCTCGTCGAGAACGACCTTGGTTACCTCAGCAGGCTGAAGCGCGTTGACAAGGAATGTGGGCTGATCGTCATTCCACGGAATGATGTCGATCTTCTCGCCCTGAAGCTCGTTCACGACAGCCTGAACGCGGCTACCGCGCATACCGACGCAGGCGCCGACGGGGTCGATGCTGCTGTCGTAGCTGATGACGGCAATCTTGGCGCGGCTACCGGGATCGCGGGCGACGGCCTTGATCTCAATGATGCCATCGTAAATCTCGGGAACTTCCATCTTGAACAGCTCGGCCATGAACTCGGGCGCGGTGCGCGACAAGAAGATCTGCGGGCCGCGCTGCTCGCGGCGCACATCCTTGATGTAGCAGCGGATGCGATCGTTGGGCCGGTACGCCTCGCGGCCAATCTTTTCGTTCCGGCGCAGAATCGCCTCGCCGCGGCCCACGTCAACGATGACGTTGCCATACTCTTCGCGCTTGACCAGACCGTTGATGATGGTTCCTGTGCGGTCCTTGAATTCCTCGAACTGGCGGTCACGCTCGGCTTCGCGGACCTTTTGCAAGATCACCTGCTTGGCCGATTGTGCGGCAATGCGGCCCATCTCTACGGGGGGGACTTCTTCAATGAATTCCCGCCCGATTTCGGGGTCGGCCATGTATTGCTTGGCCTGCTGTACGGTAAACTCGGCCTGATAATTCACGACTGCGTCATCAGCGACGACTGTGCGGACGCGGGTAAACGTTGCGCGGCCCGTCTTGCGGTCGATATGCACGCGAATATCCATTTCCGCGCCATAGCGGGATTTGGCAGCGCGGCTGAGCGATTCTTCCATCGCTTCGACCACCAGACCGGGGTCGATCATCTTTTCGCGGGCCACAGCCTCGGCTGTTTGAAGCAGCTCCAGCTGGTTTGCGGATGTAATTGCCATGAATTTCAGTCCTCCTCAGAACCGGTATCAGTCTGGATTTCGTCGAATTCAGTCTTATCTATTTCAGCGTCGCTTTCAACTGCTCCAGCCGCCTTACGCTGGCGCAGCATGTCACGGATCAACTCATCTGTCAGGATCAGCTTAGCATCGGCCAACCGGTCGAACTGAAGGCCGATCGTGCCCTCTTCGACGTTTATCAGAACTTCAGTGCCGTCAACACCCGCCAAGATCCCCTTGAAGCGCTTGCGGCCGTCAATCAGATCGTTCGTCTCGATCTTGGCCTCATAGCCCTCGAACGCCGCAAAATGCTTTAGCATCGTAAGGGGCCGGTCGATACCAGGGCTGCTTACCTCCAGCGTAAACGCCTCAGTCAGAGGATCTTCGACATCCAATGTGGCGCTGACAGCGGTGCTGATGCGAGCGCAGTCGTCCACTTCGATGCCGCCCTCAGGCCGCTCGGCCATGATCTGCAGCGTGTGGTACTTGCCGCCCATCAGCCGCACACGCACCAGATCGAATCCCATATCCTCGATCACCGGTGTGATGATCTCGGCCATGCGGCGGTCGATGGCGGCTTTGGCGATAAGGTCGTTGGTCATGTGTATCAGGTCAGTCTCTGTCAGGGTCTTAGGTCAAGAATAGTATGAAGCACAAAAAAACGGGCGCGCGGCCCGTCAAATTATCCGGTGGTGCGTTTTGGTGTGGACCCGAAGCGCGACGCTGTTGTCGGCTTACTAGGCCTCTTGCGCCCGGTATGCAAGCAAATTCGGAGCCAGAGGCAAATCGGCTCCAGAACTCAAACAGGCATCGCGCCCTGTGACGTTCAAAGATCCGGCGCTGTCGCTGGCTTCATACTTACCGTTACTTCCCGATCATTTTGCGACGCCGCATCAGAGATCTTATGTCAGAGACATCAACGGTCAGCGCGTGCGCAGATGATCCATAACCCGCACCAGTTCCGCGCTGATGCCCGGCTCGGACAGGGCGTGGCCGGCCACGGGAATCATGTGCAGGCGGCTACCGAGCCATGCGTTCGAGAGGTTATATGCCGTTGCGGGCGGACAGATCATATCGTAACGCCCCTGCACTATTGTGCCACGGACATTCGACAACGCGCCAATATTGTCCATGATCCAACCGTCATGCGCCAGAAATCCGGCATTGATGAAATAATGGTTCTCCAGCCGGGCAAAGGCGCGGGCGTAGTCGGAAGGGCTGTCACCTGACGCACCGGATGACCGCACGGTCGCCAGCGCATTTTCCCAGCCGCTCCATGCCTTGGCATACAGCACTTCGGTATGGGTATCGCCGGAAAACAGTCTCTTGTGATAGGCGGCGATCATGTCGCCGCGCTCCTCCTCGGGGATCAGAGCCTCGAACCGTCCCCACGTTTCGGGCCAGAAACGGCCTGCGCCACCGCCATAGAACCAGTCAAGTTCGGCTTGCGTCATTGTGAACACCCCGCGCAGCACGAGATGCACGCAAGCTGTCGGGTGCGTGATGCCGTAAATCAACGCCAGCGTAGCACCCCAGCTACCGCCAAAGACGATCCATTGCTCGATACCCAGCGCTTGGCGGATCAGCTCGATATCATCGACTAGATGCCATGTCGTGTTGGTCTCTACACTCGCGTGCGGTTTCGAAAGTCCGCACCCGCGCTGATCGAACAGGATAATGCGATAGATTGCAGGGTCGAAATAGCGCCGCATCGCAGGGCTGCACCCACCACCGGGGCCGCCGTGAAACACGATCACTGGCGCACCATCGGGATTACCCGACTGCTCCACATAGATCTCGTGGCCATCCCCGACATCCATCATCCGGCGGTCAAACGGCTCGACAGGGGGATAGAGATATTGAATTGCGTTCTTTGGACCCGCGATTTTATCCATGACCATCCTATGTTACTCACCAGCCAATTGAACATACAGGAGGGCGGAATGCAAAGGGCTGCATCCACGATAGACGAGGGCGAAATCGCCAAATTTCAGGCTATGGCCGATGAGTGGTGGGATCCCGCGGGCAAGTTCAAGCCGCTGCATATGATGAACCCCTGTCGACTGGATTTCATCACCCGCCAGATTGCCGCAGATTTTGAACGTGACCTCGGCACCGATGCCCCATTCACAGGCCTGCGCATCCTTGATATTGGCTGCGGCGGTGGCCTGCTGGCCGAGCCTATGGCGCGTCTGGGTGCAGAGGTGATCGGCGCTGACGCAGCCGAGCGCAACATCCCCGTGGCGCAGCTTCACGCCCAGCAATCAGGGCTCGACATCGACTACCGCCACACCACAGCCGAAGCGCTGGCCGAAGCGGGTGAGCAATTCGACGCCGTGCTAAACATGGAAGTGGTCGAGCATGTCGCTGATCCACTGGCCTATCTGACGGCCTGCCGCCAGTTGCTAAAGCCTGGCGGCCTGCAAATCTGCTCGACACTGAGCCGCAATCCAAAAAGCTACGTCATGGCCATCATCGGAGCCGAGCATGTGATGCGCTGGTTGCCCAAAGGCACACATGACTGGAACAAGTTCATCACGCCTGACGAGCTGTATGATCTGCTGCGGCAGGCAGGGCTGGAACCAGTGGATCGGAAGGGATTCGTCTTTAACCCGATCAGCTGGAAATGGTCGATCTCGGACCGAGACTTGAGCGTGAACTACGTGACGGCCAGCCGCAAACCGCGCTAGTCATTCGGCTCCAGCCGGGCGCGCAGGCTGCGCAGCACCGGCAAGACGGCACGGACCTGTGGTTCGCCCAATTCGGTGACGACCTCGGAAATCAGGGGCTCAATCGATGCGACGGCAGCATCACGAGCCCTACGGCCTGCCGGGCTGATCGACACGCGCTTGCGTCTCGCATCGTCCCAATCGGGCCGAATATGGACATATCCGGCCCATTCCAGCTTGTGCAGGGTGTTGGTCATAGCGCCGCGCGTGACGTGAAAACTCTTGGCCAGCTCTCCCGGGCTCCGCTCCGTCCCGGCCCGCGCCAGTTGGTTCAGCACAGAAAAATGCGACACTTCCATTCCCTTAGGCAAGACGCGACTCAGCTGATTGCGAATCAACTGGTCATTCGTCAGGATCTCGCTGAATAGCGCAACGGCTAGGGCGTTTCTAGGCGGTTCATCCATCAGGGGCCGCCGAATTTGGGATCGTGCATAAGCGCAGGGATGCAATCGCGCGCTTGCGCCACCTCGCTCATGTCAAGATCAACGTAAATCGTCCCCGGCGCGGTGCCGCCATCGGCCAGAACCTCGCCCCAAGGCGACACCGCAAGGCTATGCCCGTAAGTCTGGCGAGGCTTGCCAATGCTGGCCGCATGCGCGCCGGTCTGTGCAGGCGCTAGCACAAACGCCCCCGTCTCGATTGCGCGGGCGCGCAAAAGGGTATGCCAATGCACGGCGCCGGTAACAGCAGAAAAGGCTGAAGGAACAGTCAGGATGCTCGCGCCCTGCTGGGCCAGATTGCGATAAAGATGCGGAAAGCGCACATCATAGCAAATTGTCATGCCGATCCTGCCCCAGAGCGTATCTGCCAGCACCGCCTGCGGGCCGGGCCGAAAGCCAGCCGATTCGCGATAATTTTCCGTCTCGCTGATGGTGACATCGAACATGTGGATCTTGTCGTAGCGCGACATGATGTCGCCATCCGGCCCAATCAGATATGATCGGTTGGCAAAGCGCCCATCCGGATCCCCCGTCTTGATCGCCAACGATCCAATCAAAAGCCAGATGCTCCGCTCGGCGGCCAGCCCCCTTAGCGCGGCGAGAGTGATATCGACATCCTCAAGCGTCAGCACCTCCTCCTGCCGCGCGCGGCTGGCCGAGACGCAGTTCGTCACTTCTGGCGTAAGGATCAGGTCCGCCCCGGCATCCGCCGCCTCATGGACATAAGCGGCCGTTACGGCAAGATTGGCGGCAGGGTCATCGCCGCTACACAGCTGAATGAGCGCAGCCTTCATGCCGCCAGCAGTGCGTCCAATTTCTTGGCCCGCTCCAACGCAAAGAGTTCGTCGCAACCGCCGACGTGCATATCACCAACAAATATCTGCGGTACGGTGTGCCCACCATTCGCGCGCTGCATCATCTCGGCCCGCCTTGCAGGCTGCGCAGCGATATCAATCTCAGAGAAGTTAACGCCCTTCTGCGACAGTAGGCGCTTGGCCGCGTGGCAAAAACCGCAAAGCGGCGAAGTATAGATATCGACAGACGTCATTGGCGGCTTTCCTTTAATTCAAGTCATCTCCCCCTAGATTTAGGTCTCCTTGGCCGCGCGCGCCAGTACCAGAATGTCGACGCCCGCCGCGCCCCCCGCCCAGCACGCCTCGGCGCCTGCAGCCAGTGTCGCGCCAGACGTCATTACATCGTCCACCAGCAGGACGTGCCGCCCGGCCATTCGGTGGCGCCGCCGGGGATGCGCCTTAATCGTGCCCTCCATCGTGGCAAAGCGCGCATCCCGGCCCAAACCGCTTAAGGGTGGCGTGGCACGGGGCCGGATCAGCAAATCGGGGCACATCGGCCTGCCCACCTGAGTGCCAAGCGCGCGCGCCAACAGCGCCGATTGATTATAGCGCCGCCGCAGCAGGCGCAGCCAATGCAGTGGAACGGGCGCAATAAGCGTATCGGGCCTGAGGAGCGGCTGCGCAGCCCGCGCCATCCACGCGGATGCCGGCCCTGCCATATCGTGCCGGTCACCATGCTTGAGGCGGAGCACCATCTTGCGCCCGTTGCCGTCATACACCATCGCTGCGCGGCCTGCGTCCCACGGGCGCGCGAAGGTCAGGCATTCGTCACACCTCAGCACGTCATCCGGCGCATCAGGCCCAGCAAGCAATGGCACACCGCACTGATCGCACACCTGCCCAGCAATGAAAGGCGTGTCGCGCCAACACGGGCCGCACAGACCAAAATCGCTGTCGACGAGCCCGCCGCAGAAGGTGCAGCGCGCGGGATAGATCAGCCGAATGGCCGATTGAAAATGGGCCGCCTTCATTTATATGTATCTCCATGACAGCTATATTGACCGATCGCACCGCCCTACTGCGCCAGCGCGCCCGCGCCGCTGCCGCGCCCGCCCTTTTTCTGCACAAGGCGGCGATTGACGAAGTGCATGATCGCCTAGCGATGGTTAACAAATCCTTTACCGCTCCTGCTATTGTCACCGGATGGGCTGCGCCGTGGTGCGCGGCCTTTCCAGACGCCGTGATTGTACCCGACGAGGAGACATTGGACCTGCCGACGGAGGCGCATGATCTGGTGATCCACGCGCTGTCAATGCACTGGGCAAACGACCCGGTCGGTCAGTTGATTCAATCACGCCGCGCGCTGCGCCCTGATGGGCTGTTTCTGGGCGTCATGCCGGGAGGCACCACGCTGAACCAGCTGCGCGCCAGCCTCGCGCAGGCCGAGGCCGAGGTCACAGGTGGGTTGTCACCCCGTGTCACCCCCACTGGCGAAGTGCGCGATCTGGGCGGGCTCTTGCAACGTGCCGGCTTGGCCCTGCCCGTGGTGGACAGCGTGCCACTGACCGCCAGCTATGCGGATATGACCGTTCTGATGCACGACCTGCGCGCTATGGGCGAGGGGAATGCGATGCAGGACCGCCCTCGCCACTTTGCGCGCCGCGCAGTATTCGCCCGCGCAGCACAAATCTATGCCGAAAATTTCGGCACAGCAGATGGCCGGATTGAGGCCACATATGATCTGATTTTCCTCACCGGATGGTCGCCCGACGCATCACAGCAACAGCCGCTGCGGCCCGGCTCTGCCAAAACCCGCTTGGCCGATGTGCTGAACACCAATTAAACCAAGCTGCAGGACTAAAACATTGCGCGATCCGGCTTGGCCTGCACTCGCACCAAACGCAGAATAAGGTCTGAGTGTTACCGCGCGTTTCAGCAGATGCTGCATTTCAGTTTTTTGCCGGATGGTTTTAAGGGGCCAGTGCGATTGACCCCCGGCACGAACCGCTTATGTCCGGGGCAGACGGCGGCACCACCCGCGCGCATGATAAAGGACCGATACCCATGACCAAGCCAGCCACGGATGCAACCTGCCCGGCCCACGCACCCAAGGATCATCCCGCGATTCCGCGCGAGAAGACAGGCATCCTTCTGGCAAATCTGGGCACGCCTGATGCGACTGATTACTGGTCGATGCGGCGGTACCTGAATGAATTTCTGTCAGACCGGCGCGTCATTGATTACGCGCCCTGGAAATGGCAGCCTTTACTGCAACTCATCATCCTGACCAAACGGCCCTTTACCAGCGGCAAAGCCTATAAATCCATCTGGAACGAAGAGCGGGACGAGAGCCCCTTGATGACCATAACCCGTGACCAGACGGATGGCCTGCGCGCCTCGCTGACAGCCGAATATGGCGACAATGTCATGGTCGATTTCTGCATGCGCTACGGCAACCCATCGACCAAGTCGAAGGTCCGCGAAATGACCGAGGCCGGCTGCACGCGCATCTTGTTTTTCCCGCTATATCCGCAATATGCGGGCGCCACGTCTGGCACCGCGAACGACCAGTTCTTTCGCGCATTGATGGAGGAAACACGCCAGCCCGCCGCCCGCACTGTGCAGCCCTATTTCGACCAGCCCGAATACATCGACGCCCTGGCCCGGTCGATCGAGACGGCGTATGCAGGCGACATCAACCCCGAGATCCTCATCGTGTCGTTTCATGGGATGCCCAAACGCTATCTTATGCAGGGCGACCCCTATCATTGCCAGTGCCAGAAAACGACGCGTCTGCTTAAGGAAAGGCTGGGTTGGGACGACACGCAGATAAAGACAACCTTTCAATCAGTCTTTGGCCCTGAGCAGTGGCTGCAACCCTACACAGTCAAGGAAGTGGCCCGCCTCGCTAAGGAAGAAGGCAAGCGACGTATTGCTGTGGTCGCACCCGCCTTTTCCGCCGATTGCATCGAAACGCTGGAAGAAATCAACGAAGAGATCCGCGAAAGCTTCGAGGAGGCCGGTGGAGAAGAATTCACCTACATCCCCTGCCTCAACGACAGCCCCGCGCATATCGATGCTCTGACCCACATCATTCGCGAAAATCTGGGGGGCTGGGTACGCTGACTGCGCTGCGCGGTATTTCGCCCTAGGCGCCAACTGCCGTGCGCATAGCCTCACTAATGAACAAGGCGCCGAACCCATGGGGTCCAGCGCCTTTGACGTGTCTGCGATCAGACTGTCAGTATCTGGTGCGATCCTCGGCAGAGGCCGCGCCAATATACTTTAGTCGGCTGCGACGGCAGCTGCGACGATTGCCAGCAGAACCAGCGGAACCCAGACGCCAGCGGACGACGAGCTTGCACTGGTTTCTTCAACGATAACCGGAGCTTCCATGACGGGGGGCTCCATGTTGCCAGCGAAAGCGGTGGAAGCAGCGGCCGATAGAGCAGCGGCGAGTACGATTTTCTTCATTGTATTCTCCAGAAAATTAGCGAGGCGCCACAAATAGCGACGACAAGCACCCAAGACGTTTACCTCGTGTAAATTCTCTAATCAGCAAATTTATGTGATTGCAATTGCAACTTGGTTTGCGCGTCCCAAGACCCGTCATAACATCGTCAAATAAGCAACACCTGAGTGCCAACTTTTGCGAGGCTGAAAAGCTCGGCAATATGCTGATTATAGAGGCCAATACACCCATTCGATGACCGACGTCCAATTTTGCGCGTGTCATGCGTGCCATGGATCCGATAGTATTTCCACCCCAGATACAGCGCATGCGTGCCCAACGGATTATCGGGTCCAGGGGGCACATACCGGGGCCAGTCAGGGTTGCGTTTCAACATATTCGCCGTCGGCGACCAGCTGGGCCCGTCGACCTTGCGGATAACGCTGGTGCGCCCCCGGCGCGTCATATCCTCAGACAGGGGCACTGATGATGGGTATAGCTTGTAGGTCCGGCCATCCTCGCTCCAGTAGTGCAGCGCACGCGAATCAATATCGACCAGAACAGCGCCATTCCGTAGGCTTTCGAAGTAAGGCTGCCATTTCAGCGAGCGAAAGCTGGAGATGTTGCGGCGCACAGTGGTCGTGATGTCGCGCTCTATCTCGATGGTGCCGGTGGTCTGGGCCAATGCGGGCGCACCGATCATGGCGGCGGCGCCAGCGATGAAACCGCGCCTGTTCAATGGCTTGAGGGGGTTGTGTGTCATGTTTGCCTCCTCGGGGGCCGGATTGCAGGGCGTGGATGCAATCATATGGCGCTAAAGTCGCAGTCGCAATTCAAACAATCATGCATGACGAAGTCCCGGTCATGTGGGTTTGAATCGCAACGCACAGCACTGTAGGAGTTGTGAACACAATAATTCTGGATGGTTCCCTGCCCATGTCGCGCATTCTGGTTCTCCTCGTCTCGGCCCTTCTGGTCCTTTCTGCATGTGCCCCGGCACTAATACAGCCGCAGATCGGCGCTGATGGCAAGCCGCTGCCCAAGGTTTATCGTATCGAGGCGAGCAATTCGTCTGAGATCCAGTATCGCATGCTCGATTCGGTCAACGCGCTGCGCAGCGCGGCGGGCCATCAGTCTGTCCAGCTCAACGCACAGCTCAACGCCGCGGCCGCAACCCATTCGCGCGATATGTCGGTGCAGAACCGCCCTTGGCATTTTGGATCTGACGGCTCTTCCCCCATCACCCGGGTCCAGCGTGTGGGATATACCGGCGGCCTTATCGGCGAAAATATTTCCGAGACGTACGAGACCGAGCTTGAAACACTCGCCGCATGGATGGACGAAACCAGCACCCGTAACGTGATCCTGTCGCCCAAGGCCACCAACCTTGGATTTTCCTGGTTGCAGGAGAATAACGGCAAGATTTGGTGGACCCTTGTGATGGGCCGCTAAGGGGCGACACCTCCGATACGACGCGCCCGAAAACGCTCTAGAATAGATTTTCGCTATCCCGGATTTTTCATCACAAGAGGTTTCATCTTGGCACAAATACTCAGACCCGGCCTGCCGATGAGCGCCACGTCAGGGCTGGATTGTAATCGGTGTTCCGTCCTTGACCATCGCATAGATCCACTCAATTTCTTTGTCCTTGACCGCGATGCAGCCAGCTGTCCAGTCCGGCCCGTTCCGGCCCTTGAATGCATTGGGTTGGCCGTGAATGAAAATATCGCCGCCAGGGCTCTTACCGCGTGCATGAGCCTGTGCGCGATCGAACGCATTTGGATATGAAATGCCGATCGACAAGTGGAACTTGCTGTTCGGATTGCGGCGGTCGATCAGGTAGGTGCCTTCTGGGGTGCGCCCGTCGCCTTCCTCGCTTTTGTGACCCCTAGGCGCGAAGCCAAGATCAAAGTCGTAGTCCTCCAGAACCCTGTCATGGTGCAATAGGTACATCTTGCGCTCAGCCTTCTTGACCACGACATGCGTAACCTCGGGGCCGTTATACGTCTTTAACTTGGAACCACAGGCCGACAGACCGACGACCATTAGCGCGATCGCTACGAACTTGATAATCTTCATTTGCCCTACTCAATGTGTTTTTTTCTTTTGTTA